>WLWI01001829.1_pt1 | contig 18345 bp, 11 predicted proteins | sample 6701501 | NCBI WGS metagenome assembly WLWI01 (sample SAMN12718690, study PRJNA515312) | sponge metagenome | isolation source: marine sponge | host: Mycale hentscheli | place: New Zealand: South Island, Marlborough, Capsize Point | collected 2014-11-01
ATTGTTTCCTGTAACAGCTACAGAGCTGCCAAGTAGTCTTTGATGTCCGCAGGATCCAATCGCTTGAAACCTTGCTCTGTACAAACCCCTATCTCAATGTTATCTTCAGTCATCTGTCCATCAAACCCTTCCTAAAAAGAGAGAATAGGTGGTAACTGATTACAAGTATAATTGAAACAGATTTTAAAAGATTCATAATAGTTGTCCTTACTTAATGCAATAATTCACCCTTCCTAATTAAACTACAGACTATACTATACAGTAATTATTATTATGATTATTATTGATTATTATTGATTATTATGATTATGATTGTTAGTATGGATTGATTAAATTATTATTATTACATTCATCCTCACTCATCATTAAAATTATCATCATAATGAATATTATTTTCACATTAAATATATATGAAGTGTGACAGTTCTATTCATTATATACAATGTGTCATAGTCTTTATTTTTTATATGTAGTGATGATAGCAGTAGTAGAAGTGCAAATACAATACAAACGTAATTAAATCAGGCGCAGGTGGAAAAGTCATAATACTACAGAATAAATCGCATAATCCTGACTGTTACTCCCTAAGAGTATATCACTGAGTAAATGTTACTGTGTTAAGGATGTCATTATTGTTATATCATTTCTATATGATTGTTATTATTATTACTATATTATTATTATTATTACTATTACAGTTTGTAGTAGTTGCGCACTTCCAGTGTGCACAAAAAAAATAATTTAGAAATGAATCACCAAAGGTGCAAACCCTCAACACTTAGAATACACTGGTTAGCTATTACAAACTCATCTCAGACCAAAAGAATAATTTAATGGCTATTCTAATCAGGTATCAAGATAGCTACAGCAATGAAAACAATACATGTAAACAGTGTCTTAAGAAGAGAAGAGCGAAACAGGCCAGTGACACTCACCAGTATACTTTCAACGTGAAACTCCACTTACAGCACTCCCTTAACTTTATAGCATAAAGCAAAACCAATGTGGGCAGCAAGAAAGTATTTGCTCAAGTGATTACAAGGGGACGTTACCAACAAAAGCTAGTACCTACGCAGAGCTGGCAACCTTGCATTTTCTCAAAAATCAGCCCGAAAGTCAAAAAAGCAGCTCAATAAAAGGTATTAAATTTTGTTCTGAATACCTAAATCAATAAATAGCAAGTAATCTCCAAAATCAGAGCATGACGGACCAACAGAACAAACTAACAGGACGGCTACTATAACCTTTCACACATGCGCGCTGTGGGTTAATAAAGACAGTTAAATGTGAAACTCAGTATGCCACTACTTCATCGCATAACGTTTTAAACAGAGGAAACTGCTATTATTTCAGTAAAGAATGACTGAATCAGATTACTTCACTTGTTGTTGCATTTTCACTATGCTTTATTACAATGAAGAATAATACGAATTGGTCAGTGAGCTTTGTTCGCTGCCAACCATTGTGGTACTGAGGGTTTGTGGTTTTTACCTACACCCTTTGATTGTCATTTCATTCAGTGCATTAAAAAAAAAAGGAAGTAAAAATCTGGTTGTCATCTAGAGGTAAAGCTGCAACACAGGAATGTGAACATTAGCAAGTGCAGAGTCATTCTTAAATGGAGTGTGGAGCTTTGAAAAAGAAACCAGAGAGATTAATGAGATGTATGCTATCTAAAGTGTGATTTCTGAACACATTAACAAGACAGTCATTGCAGAAAAGAAGACTGGTATCTACTGCTTTAAAATGTATCCATACTTGCTTTTAGTGACATAATGTAGTGTTCAACCTTCATATTTCATCTGAGAAAAGTTATTATTAGAAGGAAAAAAAAAAAAAAAGATGCTAGCTACTGATTGATGAAGAAACTTCGCCATGGTCCTACTAACCAGCTCTAAACAATCCAGTTCTCCTACAACTTGATGAAAAACTCCTCTGCCGTGGTCCTAGTTCAGGACTCTTCAGTTAGCCTGAAGTTTGTTGCCATTTGCCACATCATTGGCTACTATTGCATTCTATATATCAAAGCTCTGCACATCTCCCCTTACCGCAATGAAAGTACAGTAGACAAGGTTATACAAAGAGTCTACTCAATGGCAACACTAGTTGAAGTACTGAAAGTTGAACAAGTATCTTTTTTATGAAATTGAAATCACAGATGTTGGGTGGAAAGGGTGGTGCTTGCCCCCCATCCCTCTCGAAGTTTCTTCTCTTCTATCTAAATTATGTATGAAAGTTGTGACCCCCTTGAGATAACACAAGTTCAATCTTGACTCCTCTTATATTTATTTCTAAATTAACCCCTGACAAATATTAGTACTAAACCTTGCTTATGTGCAATCACTCCACAGTGATGAGTGAAACCCTGTACTCAATAGAGACCCATCTCTAGTGGTGACCTTCACTTATCTCTCTATCTCAAGTTGATTTGTTTTCCCTGCAGTGGTTTTGTACTTAATTTTTAAATTTATTTGAAAACTCCAGTATACTTATAGCGATTCACCACAGGCTAATTCAAATAGGGATTCAACTACTTTCATTTAGCCACCAGATCCAGATTGCACATGTTGATTTATTGAATGAACCCAAGAGAAAAAAATATTAAACCAAATGCAAACATGAGGGTTTATCAAACGAACCCTCGTCTGAAAGGTAGAAGCTTTATACAATGAGTATTAAAACTAACTATCCAAACCACTAGACTCACTTTAAGTAGTTATAGCTTTCCTAATGTGTATAAAGATGTATATTAAAATATACCTAAATAAACAATTCCTTAATTTAAACATTTTTGCCACACTGTATAATCAAATTAACTTTAGATGTTTGAAGAAAGGGGATCTGAGATAATACCAAATAAAAAAACTATGATAGGATAAAAAAGCTAAATTTATTAGTACATTTACATCTGTGACTGACGACGACGGCGACGAGCGTATTCATAAATAATTCATGAGCTAATGAGCTAGAACGCGCAGACGCACAATACACATGAATTTGCGCTGAATTACCGGGTAAACCTAGAGCGCAAGGTGGACTTGTTATTATAATTGAGAGAGAGATGCGAAAGTGCACAAAGACCTCACTAAAATAGTTTACAATACGCTACATTGGTCACCATTTTCACCCATGCAAACTTATAGAGTTAGCTGTAAAGTTTAAGTACATATTACTCAGCGATACTTCAATACACATGCAAAAAAAAATAAATAATAATAATAATAATAACAATTAATAAATAAACGTCAGGGGTAAGTTGCACTTACTCCTTCACCAGGCCATACTCTAGAAGCTTTTGGCTGTTAACTGAAGTTGGGCTAGCAGCATTAGCTAAAAATAAGTTCTGATCGTATAATCACGGTGTGGCCGAAAGGGGCATTAGATATTAAGCTGTATGACCTAAAGCTAACTTGCTCCATGAAGTAATAAATAAGTTTAATTATATGAAAAGGAAGAAAAAAACAGATCTCAATCATCTACTACTCTAGTTTGATATGTTCAAATAATGTCATCTTAATCTAACAGACAGACAGGAAACTGAGTACTATTGCCCACTCAGGCCTGCCCACTGAGAGAATTAAAGACACTTAATGTGTAATCAGAAGTGAACTTAACCACTAATGTAAAATAGAGCATCACGATTACACCCAAGATGCATTCTAAATGAAGAGTATTATGGAACACCTAGTTTACATACCTTTAAAGTTAATATAGCGGTGTGTACAGCATCTTCAAGCTCTAAATCTTCATTATACCTAAATGAAACAATATAATATCTAATGGTGTCTCTCAGCACAATGGCAAGTGAGCTAGCCTATCCACTCTTTCAAATAAGCTTAAAATTTATTATCAAAGAGATCACTATCTACGTACAAATAGATTAATAATTGTTGTTTCGAAATTCACACTTGGTAAGCACTTTTAAGATATCTATTGTATCTTCACTTCTTGAAGCTAAAATACAATCTCTAAAATAAAAATATATCTGCCTATTGACAGCACACTGAAGAGAAGTAGTGTGGTCTATCCTTTCTAGATACTTGTAAGCTGCTGCTATGATTAGTTGTATGTATTTGGCGTTTAAAAAACAAATGAAATACCAAGGGCCATCAATTTCATTACTCCATCACATGCACTACTTACCCCATACAAATTCTTATTATAACACACACACACACACACACACACATATACACACAAGTGCATACACACATATACACATGAATAAACACACACACACAATTGGACTCAAATTTGCATCCCTGATAGTATCTCGCTTCATTTCACTTGCTCTCCAACTAGACTTACAAGTAATTTTCTTGAAGACATTATAAGAAAAAAACAATATCCTATAAAACTGAAAAAATAAAGAATATAGTGACAGGAATTTAATCTTAGTATTAGAAAATCTGACTTTAAAGTATATCACCACAATACATAACGTAAATATGTCCTACCTTTTTTCCAAGAAAGTTTTTCCATTGATGTAATTCTTTCCCATAGCAGTAGCTTTCCATGCAAAATACGCCCCCTGTAATAAAACATTACACAGGCCGAGTACACAATCATGAGCTAACCTGTAACAGAAATCAGCTTTTATACATTGACAAAAGGAACTCATAATGCAGTATCTCACAGGCCAAATAAGAACCACATACCATGTAGTTTTATATGTTCTAAGACTAACATGGACCCGATCATCCTGAAGAACATTCATTAAATTAAAGGCATTCCTAATGTATCTGTACACACTTTAATCAAGTAATCAGAAATTAGAAGATCTCCTCCACAATATCTCCGTCCTCATGATAATGAGCTTAGGAAATACAACTCTGCTGTTACATTTACTAACACTGATCATCATGCCAATTATAAATACACAGATATGCTAAACTCAAAATGCCCCCTGCCTGCTACTAACTGCATCATGGCACCTACAGTATATACATGAATCGTTTGTTCTACACATACAACTCACTGATGGATCACACTGGAACAGATATGGAGTAGATTCATCAAACCCAGCTATCAACAGTGATACGCCAAATGGACGTACACCTCTGTAACAACAACAACAACAACAACAACAACATAATAATAATAATAATAATAATAACTATAAAAGCAACAACAATAATGATATCAATAATAAAATAAACTGTGTCATGATCAACTCAAAATAATCTGCTGGACTTTTGTAGTGTATAAATATATGTAACAACAAACCCACACACACTTAAAGATGGCCAGATAAGGGATGAATCTGGACAGCCAAAGAGTTGCCTTGCTTTATTTATTAGTTTCTATAGATACAATGCAAATTAATCATTATATTTCACAAAGTAGGATTGGGCACTATTTGGAGTACAGTTTAACATCAGTTACTTCAAACAACAGAACACTTTAAATTCAGCGAACTAGAAAAACAGTTAGACCATACCATCTTACTTGTACTCCACTTCTATGAAGTTCACTTATCTGACTATATCCATCTATACATCCTTCTTGGGAACATGCTTGGATCACACAAAGAAAATATTAAAGAAAAAGATTACTATTTAGTGCTATAATTTTAAATGCACCCAATTTAACTGACACAAATAACCTCTGTGTGTAAGAAAATTGTTTTGATAGAGAAGTCCAATTACAAAAAAAAAGAACAACTACATACGTTAAAACAACAATTTAACTTTTTTTTCACCCTTTGTACTGAGCACCATCATGGGGAAAGTCGAGATCCCTATTTCTTTAATAAAAATGCTCTAATATGAACACAACTTTACGTTAACACTTTTAAATAAATAGCACAAAAATTGTTTTGTGTTGTAATATCTAGCAATTTTATGTAAAAACGAAGTGCATAATAATAAAATAAAAAAGACCCAGAAATTGTTTCATACACCTGCATATCTAATAAATGCTACTTGAAATAACCAATATATTTCTTATAAAATGCACACACATTTTGAAAAGTCTGCATTTCTAGGCTATTTCAATGGAATACACACAACTGCTATACAGGGTCAGGCAGGTAGTATTGGAGCATGAATGCTAGTTTCCTCTGCTTTAAAGGCCTTCTACAAACACCTGCAATGACCTCTGCTGGGCGCATCAGCTATGCACTGGTGCTAAGGCACATTCACCACTACAAAAGCTCAACAGACACAGAGAAAAGTACATGGTACCTGCAACTGTTCTACTGCATACAATAGCCTGGGATCTGACTTCCTCCTAACCATTACTCCAAAGCGGCCATTCACAAAACTTTGAGATTTGGGGCCATATCACAAAACAAAGAGAAGGGTGGTTATGAGTCTAACCCATTTGTGTTTATTTTATTTAAAACGCAAGCATCCATGCAGATTACACCTCCATGATCCTTCACCACAGTGCACACTAATTCCATAGTCCTAACCAATGCTCAACCTAGCTGTTGCCTCAGACCTTAAGACTCCAGACCACTATTTATTTTTTTAAATTGCTCTCACCAGAAAAGAAATTCACTTCTGGCACCAACTCGGCACAATTGGATAAACAAAACTTTATTTAGCGGTTTTAATGGTAACAACTAAACAAGTCCCAATGATGCCCACACACATTCAACTCTGGGACAGACACGAACCCAAAACTAACGGTAGCTTGACCACTTTATACATTGACTCAGAACACCATAAATGCCACACTAACTATATTGACAACCAAGACAACATACAGGCTTGAACAGCTGCTATTGCATCAGATTGTCGGTGTTTTTAATATTGTTATATTACCAGCGTGTACTAAAGCAACAGGGTAAGTGATCAAAATTATAACAAAATTCAATTTTTATGAGATAAACTTACTTTCTTGTTGTTGTTTTTTTATACAAATACTGCTGCTGTACTCAGCACACTTCTGGTTTCTGTAGGGGACGTTAGTGATCTTAACCTGATGTTGGCAGCCATGCCGACATTCACATATTAATCACTTTGATGAATTATTGATGAATCTTATTGTAACTCCACTTTCTCACTAAGAACTGCTCATTTTTCTGTGTTTCAACCCTGCCATGTGGTGACTGAGCTAACTAGAAATTAGGACTTTTTATTGGTATGATATAGGATCTTAATGTTTTCAATTTTATTAAACACACTATTATTTTAAGCACTGGATCTTTATTCATAATTTTAAAGTATATTATATTCATTTCATGATCAAGAATCGGCACAGTTTCATCTCACGTGTTTACTGACTGTAGCAGAAGCAATTTGTTAGAATGCAAGTGATGTTAATTGAGTTTTATGTATATAAGATAATAACTCTGAAGGGTTGTTAAAATGGAAGGTTCCATGTGATAACCCATCAAAGTTACTTAATTGTGCTTGAATAAGCAGGCTAGCATTTTGATTTTGTAGTCACTTCAATTGATAATGAAAGCTATGCTCTCCCACACCCTAATACTTATTTAAATGCTTCAAGGGCATGCCCTCGAATCCTGTTCAGATAATGTCACAAATGCAGGCTCACGAATGGTCTGTGGCTACGGACACAACTATAGAAAAGGCAGAGGTACTCAGATAAACCCATGGACAATTGCCGCAAAACCTAGCATAAGTGACAGTAACTAAATATACAATTTACAAATTGGGATATAAAATGAATTTGTATTACTTCTTCTATTTTTTTTTTTTTTGTGTGTGTGTGTGTGTGTGTGTATGCTTTGAAGTGTGGGTTCGCTCAGATTTTAATGGCAGGTTAATCAAAAAAATTCGCTGTTACTGAACAATCTTGGTTTTCTTGAGTTAGATTCTTTATGATTTGTGACTATAATAGTAGTGTGCAAGCTAGTAGTAAATAGTACATTCAAAAACGTCACTTCAATATAAGCAGCAGTAGACAAAAGGCTCACAGTCAATACAATAATATCACCAATCAAGAAATTCCCAGTCCATTTAACTGTGTGCAGGATCAATTAAAACTCCACAACCTCTGCGGCTTCACATAACAAAATTAAGCTCAAATTCTTACAGCAATCACACGGCGATGCATGCTGCACTATATTTCAAACTACTAAACTACAAAAATGACTTCAGACCAATGCTTTCATAGCTAGTCAAAGTAAGTTGAACAAGGTCTGATCCAATAATGATACATCTTATCTCACAATTACAGAAAAAGGCACGGATTACCTGTAGTGACTTACAATTGTGTTGTATCTAGACCTGATGGATTCGCTGGCTAGAAAACAGCAAGCCCTTACCCAGAAACCAAGCCCACGCAACTTGTGTAGCTGTGGCTTTGCTAGCAACAATTATCTGATTAACGGCAGCTAATTGTTTCTAGGTTGTGGAGTTGTTGAGTGGTTAAGACCGAACATGAGGAGACTGTGGATGCTAGGAATGCACTGGTGGTACTGACAGAGAAGGACTGCTGTTGCCAGGATAGGATATGTGGGGGAGGAGTTAATGGTTTCATGTTCGCTGGAATGCAGTCGTTCAATTTTGGCACTGCTTGAAGGTATAAGTGTACAAATGTTTGCCACACTTCCCTCCAGTAGTTCACGACTTTGATCACAGAAGTGGTGCTCCGAAGGGAACTAAGGAGCTGGCCACAATTTGGACCAACGCCAGGTGATACTGGATGTCCTTGCATTGGTGACACCGAATATATTTTCATTTTCATAACAACAATGGACATTAGGTTGCTATCCTTTCAGCCACACAGACAAGAAAGCATTGTTTCAAACCAATGAACAAAATAAAACATAGAATCACTTATTTGGGTGCCTAGTGAACTTCACTTCCTAATGCACGTGCAAATTCAATAAAAATAATAATAATAATAACGAATTCCTTGGAGCACCGCGATACAGCTGTGTATACACACACACACACACAGTGAGAGGGATAAAAAATAATCTCACTCAAATCTTAAGTTCAGTTCTGCTTCATTTGAACATTTCACTTATTGTCAAGTATTGCAGCATGTGCCAAACAAATATTATTGATTAGTGAACGTCACATGTTAATATCTTACAGATACATTACTCCAAATATATTACATTAGTCTAATTTGTAAGTGATAGAAGATACACTCATACAAACTCCATCACCACTTCTGGCGATTCAAGACGGGGAGGCGTTGTGTGGCTGGGTGAAATAGCTTGAAAGAAGATGACTGCATAAACCTCAAAACAAATCCACAACAGATATTGGCCACTTCCACTCACCACTATCAGCCCGTTACTAGACAACATCCATGCTGCATGAGGAGTGTTCTATTTACTCCTCCCAGTGATAAGTGGAGCCTGAATGCTTGCATGTTATCTGGACAATTTGTTCCAGCTAAAGAGGAATGTTATTATAGCATGCAGCAGGTAATTCAAAGTTATAGGATATCAGTAAACATAACAGGCAGATGGAAGTTCATTTAGTAATTAATCTAAAGGGGGCAAGATTGGGCTTGTGCTAACTCAAGGAGGTCACAACTTTCATACATAACTCAAGGTCACAACTTTCATACATAACTCAAGGAGGTCACAACTTTCATACATAACTCAAGGTCACAACTTTCATACATAACTCAAGGTCACAACTTGCATACATAATTAAGATAGAAGAGTAGATGAGTTTCAATTACCAAGACAATAATTAGAGCAGCAATTAACTTATGATTTAAGTATTTGCAATCACTTTATTATTCACTTACTAATTTTGCATTTTGCATACAAAATTTTAAGACTATTTCAAGCAAGGTGAAATGAATTCAAGGGGGGGGGGGGGGGGTGAATGTGCCCCCCTGGACCCTGAATCTTCAAAATGTAAAAAAAGTGAAATCAGAATCCACAGAAAGCATTGATTCAGGTAACACTCAACAGGTGATGACCACGCCAACAGCACACACATAACACCCACAATTGTCCCACAATAAAAGTGTATCAGCACACACTCTTAAATTCAATGTTTAGGTGGATAGGGCACAGTGATACATATGTATGCATATGTAGTTACATTATAGATTTAAAGAATTTCTGAGCAAATACAAACTATGAAGTGCTAACTTATCTTGCACTTGAGCACCTAGCAATCTCGAGTGTGTGTTGAGAGCTGACGTAATGGCTCATTCACCATACAAAGAATGGATGAGATGGACGGAAGAGAGAGAGAGTGAGAGATAAAGGTGTCAAAAGCAATTTTTAATAATAAGTGTTCCCAAACCTATACACCTCAAACACTTCGAAATCATTCACAGCCGACCACCTTACAGTGACAAACCCCTCACTTGAACTGGTGGTTGATAAGATGTGTGCCCGGACCTTGAAGTCACCCATAGATAATTTAAAGATAACATTTTCTTTGTTTGATAAAGCCACACCTGCTTGGATGTACCACATCTATTGACTCACACAACACACAAAAACCACATGGACTATACTTCCTTGCATAAGTGAAAGAGAGTCAAGATAAGAGTAGTAAAGTAGCACTGATTGTGTGGTTGGTAAACTTCTTCAGGTGTATATTCTAGTACCTAGCAACAGTTCCACAATAATTACAAAGTGGTTATGAAATACAGCTTGTAAGAGACTGCACAAGTAATTCACCATTTTTAATGATATTTTAAAAACAACAATAACAACAACAACAAAAAAGGGATACAATTGCAAATACATGTTCTGTATTCTGCTGAAGCTGCATGACCTCAGGGCATGGCATAAAATTGGCTCAACTCTACAGAAAGTTGACGTCAAAACAAACATTATGGCAGCAGGCACTTAAATCATCAAGTAATTTAGTAGCTTAAGTTGGACGACACTTTCTACACTCAAAATGCTGTCGCCTTTAATAAACACTGTTGAGAGAGAGACAGACATAAAGGAGGGGAAGGAGCAGTATAACCTCTCGCGGATGCACAGACTTTGTGAATCCTTCAGCCATCAAGTATCTAACTCAACATGTAGACTTTAATAAATAAATCTGAAAACCATTGAAAGATTGCACATTCCAAACTTAATTGTGCCACCTTGGCAGTAATAACCCAGTACCATTCATTAAAAAGAAAAAGCACATTAGTGTCTTATTAGCCCTAATAACGTTGGAAGGTAAAGAACTTCCTGAGTTAACAACCGTGCACTGAGAAGAAGGTATCTTCACTGCACCTGCCTTAGGGTTTAGGATGATAGAAACGAACAGGTAGTATCTCAACTGTAGAACATGGCTACGAACACTTCCAAAGCTTCATTGCAGGTATCTTGAAAGGTTTGTATGGTTGCTCGGCTTTGATAAACTTTCACTGTAAATTTTTGTATACACACATAGAAAGAAAAAAAAAAACCCCATGAACAATGATCATACATGACAACAAGGATACCCTAGGGATATTATAGGTTAAATGATAGGGACATTAGTCTACCTTTTATAATTAAAAAATTACTAGTGCAATCAATTTTTAGATAAGCAACCTTACATTTTAACATTAAGGAGAATGTGTTATAATATTTTAAAATTAAGGACCATGTACTACAATAATAATTTTTTCCTGATACTTTAAGTAAATCAAACCTGTTCCCTTATTATTTCCTTGGGCAATACGTATAATGCATCATACAGTACACCTGACATTCTCTCAGCTACCACTCCATCTATATCTGTATAATCCTGTCCCTGCCCATCGAAACACAAAAGAATCATCATGAATGACAACTTCTAAACTATAAAATAAATATAGTTGAAGTTATGAAAGTGTCAAATGGTTTTTAGCAAAAAGACAAACCCTTAGATAAACATTATGGCAGAGCACTTTGGACACACCTCTGACTCAATTGTGAAGAAGAAGAAAAATGAACTCAATGTACAGCAAGGACCTTGCCCTTTCTTCTAACTTGCCTGGGTTTCTCCACAAATCAGAGAAAAGTTTACTCAAGGACAAGTCTCAAAGACACTCCCATGTCAAACTGGTCCACAACAATCAGTCATGCAGTGGGAGGGGCTCACAACTTAATACACAAATATTTTGGCTTCACTAGTAGTGATTGAAATGAACCACATCTTGTGCAGTTTTGTTTATTTTGTTAATGTTGTTGTTTTCATTCAAAGAACATCACACCTGTCTGTATGCACCTACACTTAGTCTACTATTTACTCGAACAAGGTTCTCGTTAAAGTAGCAAAGCATGGTTTACCAAAGATTGCCATGGAACTTCATAACAACATGCGCAGGCAAATTAGTAGAAGAGGCAAAAAAAAGGGTGCATGTAAACCTAAGGCTATTGAAGACATAAACATGCACTTGTACCATGGTACGTTCAAACTGTCCAATCAGATTGCTCAATTTGTGGTGAATATATTTCATACTTGCCTCCTAGGGGTGAATAAGTGAATCGTCCAAGTTTTTATGTGCTTCCTATAGCCTAGAGCCACGGTACAAGTCGATTGCACCCCTATGTTCAGTCGGTGTGGGATTTACACTATCCTCGGAACTTTGGCCCTCGGTTATGTAAACCACACTGACCTCCACATCGTGGTGTAACCTATACATATACCTCACTAATTCATTACAACTGTTTTAAAGGATTAAAAGCCAATGTCCACTAACTGCTCATGATTTTCAAAGGAAGTGTACAACCTTCTAAGCTGGTTATAGAATATCCCCACACCTCCAATGACTGACACCCAAACACCTCACTCCATGTCTTACAAACTACATCTTGTGCCATGCCTCATCTTCTATATGTCATTAGTTTTATTCACTATTCTGCAACACTTCAACAAGTCAAGTGTCAAAAATCAACTTGTTCTCGTGCCAGGTGTTGAGTTCCACAGTGAAATAAAATGATAGTAACATGAGAGCCAGTACAATTTCTTACATTCAGCCTTAGGAGGGAAGTTATAGTAAAACCACCACAATTGAATATTTCTATTCCAATTAAAGGTATTTACATCATTTACAGCCACCTCAATAGTTTCTTTTCCAATTACAGGTATTGTATTTATATCAATTAGCTTTGACAAAACACATTTGAAACTTTCCCATTTACAAGATTGTTTTGTTTTTTTAGCTACTGTACAACAAGAATAACCCCTCACCAAAATCCTGACCAAACCAATCATGCTGATTCAGCACTACTATGTCTTTTCACTTGGAAAAATTCTTGATTATTGGAAAATTTAGGTGCATGTGCAAACAGAGGATGCCTTAGTCTTACCAATATATCTAAAGCCCTGACACTTAGAACCTGCACACTTTAATGAGTTAAAGAGATGAGTATGAGGCTAGTTCTCACCCTTGCTGCGTATACTCTTGCATCACTGTAGCGATTCTCTGGACAAGCTGTGATACCGGAATAGACTCATTGTACCTAAGTCTATAGTTCTGAGCAATCACTCGTGCCTTCTGTACTAGGAGCCTACAAAAATAAATAAATAAATAAAACAACAATGTTTAAACACACACATACGGAAAAAATTTTCTAAGGAAAGGCAAAATAGAGATACGTGTCCACAATGGGGGGGGGGGGGGGGGGGGGGGGAGAAAAAAAATAATTCCAAAAAAAAAAAAGGTGGCTCTCACAAAGATTCCCCAAACATAAAAAAAAAAAAAGAGATAACTTTCAAAAAAACCAAAATAATTCAAAAAAAAAAAAAAAAAAAAGAAAAAGAAAAAAAGAAAAATGGGGGGGGGGGGGGGGGGGGGGGGGGGGGGGGGGGGGGGGGGGGGGGGGGTTGGGGGGGGGGGATATAGTACATGTATACATGTGCATGCATTAAGTCATTTAGTATGTGTGTGAGGGGAGGGAACACAATGTTTGAATTCCAACCCTGCCCCCTAAAAGATCCTGCGGATATAGTACTACAAGCTCCTAAACAATTGAATGCAACAATATTTAAGTGCTGAATCACTGAATCCACGTGACTACAGATAAAATATAACATACATGGCTACTGTATACATAAACTCTACTAAAGTGACCATATAAAAGATTTATATTGTCTGTCCTCCATACCTTCCGTTGTGTGTAGTTAGTAATTGTCCTCCTTGTTTCTAATAATATATTGCTAGACTAGCTCCACCATTTGTGCTGAAAGAACATTGTAATTAAAGCAAACAGGGGGACATCCAATATGGCATACCACAAATGCACACATCACAGATATATGTAGGTGGAAGGCGACTCATCACATTAGCCACCACCCACCTTCCTGTACACAAAACCCCATTTCTTCCAGCCAGTCTGTTCGCACACAATTAATACCTGGATAAGAGCAGACAGTGAGCTTACGTTAGAGAACGACAGTTTCATGGATGAGAGATAGACAAAAGAGCTACCAGGAGTTTTACTGGTGGTCTATCTATGTAGTCTTAGATAATGAGTGGAAGGATATCACTGACTATAGCCTGATTCCAAGTACCTCAGAATGGAGTGGGAAACTAGTTCTATAAATTTTGTATTTCACTAGTCATAAAATAATTTACAAACTAAACAAATGTTTTAATCATTTTACATTATTATCATCCCATCCACACACTGATGATGACCATTGTAAAATGGTTGAAACATTCGTGTATTTTGTAAAATATTTCATGACTAGTGAAATACAAAATATATGGAACTAATGTCTATACCTAGTCACAGAAGAATTTTCAAATTAATAATTAATAATATTTACAAACTAGAAATGAACTTCCACTACCAATAAAACTAACTTTCAGCAAAGTCAGCAAAACCTACCCTGATCCAAAAAATAAATAAATAAATAAATAAATAATAGAAATGTACCAGAAGAGAAAACAAAACAAATGAGAACGAGAGAATAAGTATATGCCTAGTTTCATCCAAGTAATAAGGTAGAAATAATTTCTCCACACATACGTTGACAGTGTTCTAAGTTACTGAAAGACAGCAAATATATCAGTAATAAAAGAGAATTGACTAATAAAAAAACAATTGTATATAAGATGAAGTGTTTTTGAGTTCATATATAAAATATCTGAAGTAATAGCACAAATATTTTATGTATTTATTACTTCTCTAATTTTAGTAGTCATTCACTTGCTATTCTTGTCACTGTTTTGATTAATTATTTGGTGTAAACATTGTAACAACACTCAGAATAATGAATGTACAGACAGGTACAAGTGTAAGCAAACAAAGACAACAACATATCAATTTAACAGGCAGGACCAGCCACAACTTAGTTGGAAATAACTAATAGCCACTTTCAACAATACGGTACATACTCTAGATTCCAATCAAGATTTGGCCAGAGGAAAAAAGAATGCTGATTAACACGGGGGTCACTTTAAAAAGAGGGTGCTTGTTAGAGATATATATATTTTTTGTATCATGTAAATTGTTTTGTTTGCTTTTGTGTGCTGTTGTTATTGTTGTCATACATTCCTTGTTGAAGTAGATGCAAACATAAACCTTTACCAAATACACAAACGCGAACCCGAACACTAAACCTGCCTTTAGTAGAATCAGATTCTGATCAACACGTACATGATAAGAAGCTTGCTATATTTACATACATACATTGAGGTAGCTAGATCTTATACCACAAAAACCACTGTAAAACACAGAGAATACATGTATCTTATGAAATAACTTTGTTTTGGTGTTACTTTCCATGAGGTGTACTTGAGCAAAAATAAAGTATCAGCAAGTTGCACCTACTGCTGGAAAAAACAACAACAAAAAACAACCTTCTTGTGACATTCTAGTGCATACCTAAGATGAAGGTGGTAAAAGTTAATTAAAAAGGTACAATTGTTGCCAGGTAAAACAAAAACAAAAAACAACAACATCAATTGCAAGAAGTGTAAATTATGCCTCAATAGGAGTGAAAACAACTATGTATACGACCACTATATACATAAAGTATACTATTCATCAACACATTAAACGTATCATCTCTCATTGATAAAGTCAGCCTAGTTATAGACAGACAACCACACAATTCCTTAAGCAACCACACAGAGCATGAAGTGACATCACAACCACTATCTGATATTCAAATGCACGCATGCACGTAATGTATCACGGCAACGATCAGAACCTGTATAATTGGTTTTCTTGCTATCCATTTGCTAAATACATTTTGAAGTACAAATACTCCATTTACAGATCACCACATGTATGCTTGTACTTCTACTTCTAATTAGCTACTGTTGGACCTTGAGAAACCAACATTTCCCCCTCTTTCCACCAAGACATCATAAGCTGACCAGATGATTTCTAGTGGGAGGAAGAGTGGGGGGGTCTGGGAAGGGCACAGCTTTTTCTTACTGCGATAAGCTTTGAAGCACAACATGCACGCATATGTACTTTTTTATTGCTACAACTCTTTGGCATATTTGTGTCAAAACAAATTAAGCGGGTCCAACCTCCTGAGATGGTCTGCCAGAATATAGGACCTGTGGTTAACAATACAGCGTTAGGGGTTTGTTTTTACTACTGACAGTTGGCTATTTGTTAGTTGTTGGTCTCTGCTATTTATTTGTTAAGTTAATTAGTCAATAAAAATATAGTAGACCAATGAGTACAGCTATTTAGAAAACATCTGCTAGTTAGCTTTTTCTTAATATTGGGGCTTGTGCGTACCTAGAAAAGAACTATGATTTATATTACCCTTTTCTACAGCTTTTCACCAAATTAGAACCCATAAATAATAACAAAAATAATGTACATAAACCAAATCCAATCAGAAGGTGCAGTAGATACTATGAGTGATAGACTAAACAACAACAACGATAACAAACAAGCACACAAACAGACTTCTGCTCAATCATGTGAGCACTATAATGCTTACACTGCAAAACCAGAAAGATAAAGGAACCTGATTTGAAGTGAACTTCGCAGCAAATTACCAGCATTTTAAGAATCTTTGATCAGACTTACTGCATGATTTCAAGGGGACATTATGTGTAAGCACATCTAAGTAAAGGACAACATATCCAAAATTTGAGTTTAATCAACCTATAACTGGATGACAGGTTGGTTACTATGTGTGTGTTAAGAAAGAATGGTTGAATGGAACAGGGGATTAGAAAGGGTTGTTTTGACCGCTTCATTTTTTCTTGCCCAATCTCTAACCGAAAGAAAAAAAAAGTGTGTGCAGCAAGTAAAATATTAATCTTAGTAACAGATTGTTTACCACACCGCAAATATCCAAAAAAATATCTCTCCACATATAAACCATTCAATTTGACAACTTCAGCTCGGGGTTTCCCCTTCAGCTACCCTACTTAACATGTCTAGTATCCTATTTCAGACATGAATATTCATACAAGGAAGCTAGGAAGAAATACTTGGAACATCTCTGTTAGCTGTACACACACACACAGACATACACATGCTAGTTGCCATGACACTCATTCAGCTACAAGCCCAGCACCCTTGAGAAATAGACTACATCCACTTAGAACGCCACATGCTTCCATGTACCTACCACTGTGAGGTAGGCAGTGTCACTTGGACAGTCCTCACACTCACCATCTCTCTCTCTCAGGATAGGATGGAGTTCAGTACCATGAGTACCTGCCTAACTACCACTTTACTACATACAACACAGAACACAAATTGTTGCTACCCTGACTAGCTAGCAATGGCAAAAACATCAAGGCAATAAATAAAATAAATAATCAGAAATAAAATTTTTTTAAATTAAACAAACACATAAATAAAATAAAACAAATAAATAAAATAATGAATTTCTAAATATATAAATAGAAAGACCATTAAATTTAAAAATTAATTTTTTTAAACCATACATAAATTGGTAACTTAATAAAAATATATTCCCATACTCTGATGGGAATGCTGACCTTTCATTCTTGCATGTTTTCTAGCCAGGCCTGAGATACACATGTAGGAGAACAATGGAAGCCACTACTTCAACGGTAGCTAGCGAGTTCTAACAAAACCTGCGATTCAGTTGTGTAGTAACTATGAGGAAGTACCAGCTACTCTAACTTGCCACTTTCAAGTTGTACAGACTAAAAACCCATAAAAGTGACTTTTAAATATGTATTAGGCTTCTCAGATTAAACAACAACTTAACCTGAACTCAAAAGTAGTTCAATCACTTTCACCTCACGGACAATGTAACACTAAAGTTCTGTACACTTGTATATGAAAAATGTCAAATCACTCATTATTTTACAATGTGTATCCCTGGTAATTCTTGGTTGATAGAAAAACCTACTACATCACAAATATTTTATTATTATTATTATTATAATTATTACTATTATATTATTATTATGACAATTGAAAAGAATACGACGTTTGTACGTGAATAGCACAATGCACATACATAATAATAATAATAACAATAACAACAACAATAATAATAATAATAATAATAATAA
>WLWI01001831.1_pt1 | contig 18330 bp, 16 predicted proteins | sample 6701501 | NCBI WGS metagenome assembly WLWI01 (sample SAMN12718690, study PRJNA515312) | sponge metagenome | isolation source: marine sponge | host: Mycale hentscheli | place: New Zealand: South Island, Marlborough, Capsize Point | collected 2014-11-01
GGCTTGTCAGTGCCATCCTCGTCGAGATTGACGATGAATGGAGCAATGCCGACAAGCGATATATCGTGTGGAACGACGATAATGACTCAACCTAAATCAAAGTTACAGACGTAGGGTTGCACAATCGGTTAGTAATCTCGTTGCATAGAGTGGTAAGTGTTCGTTGGGAAATTTCAACTAGCTCAGCACCTCGGGGCGTTAAATGAACCCTGCCATTTGATCGACTGAATACCGCAAACCCGAGCTCCTCTTCCAGTTGCTTTATTTGATAGCTTACAGCACCTTTTGTGAGGTTTAGTTTAACTGCTGCGTCTGTAAAGCTTAAGGTTTGAGCGGCGATACTAAACGTTCTTAGTGCATTGAAGGAACGGAAGAACATGAAAACCCACCTGTTTAATATATTTATACGATAGTGAAAAAAATTTGCATTGCATCATCGCTATCGTCAAGGCAATATTAGAGCCCAATAGGTAGTTTCTTAACAATATGCGGTTAACACTGCTGGAAGCTTAGTTAATATACATCTTCTGGCACTGGTTGTAGTGAGAGTTCTTCACGCCAGTGATTAAAATAACTTAACGTGATTATGTGACGAATGACTCAATCATCTTCTGATGAGAACACAGGGAACCCGCAAAGAGCAAAACGCCGAGGGCGATCAGCACGAGTTGATCAACGCCGAAAACCAGCGCAAGTGATCGCTACCAGCGCGAAGCGAAACATTCCCACCACTGAACTATTCGATGAGAATAGTTTGGATCAGTTGGAAGCCCATGCTGATTGGATCCTAAAGGATATTGGTATCGAGTTTCGTGGTGATTCTGAGACATTGGACCTTTTTCGGCAAGCAGGTGCTAGTGTGGATGGTGAGCGGGTCCGCTTTGATCCAGGTCATGCCAAGGCGCTCTGTGCTACCGCTCCGGCACAATTCGTTATGCATGCCCGGGATCCTAGAAATTCCATCACGGTAGGGGGAAATTCTGTTTCCCTGAGCCCCGGATACGGTTCACCCTTCGTCACTGATTTGGACCGTGGTCGACGCTATGCCACACTGGAAGACTTTGAAAATTTTGTTAAGTTGACCTATAGCTCACCTTGGCTACATCACTCTGGTGGTACGGTCTGTGAACCGGTTGATGTCGCGGTTAACAAACGCCATCTCGACATGGTTTATGCCCATCTGAAGTATTCTACAAAGCCGTTTATGGGAGGCGTAACAGCTGCTGATCGGGCTTTGGACTCCATCCAAATGGCAAAAATTATGTTTGGTGAATCTTACATGGAAGATCATTGTGTCATTCAGGGAAACATTAATTTGAATTCTCCATTGGTTTTGGACAGCATTATGATTGGGTCGCTAAAGGCCTATGCAAAGGCGAATCAGGGCAATTTCATTTCACCGTTTATACTCGGTGGAGCCATGGGCCCTGTTACCCAACCGGCATTAATCGCACAAGCCCATGCTGAAACCATCGCAGGGATTGCGTTAACCCAGTTGTTTCGCCCAAGGTCTCCTGTGATCTATGGCAATTTTTTAACAACGTTGGACCTCCTTACTGGTGCTCCGACGTTTGGTGGGCCGGAAGCCAGCTTGTCGGCATTGGCGTTGGGGCAATTGAGTCGTAGAATGAATCTGCCGTTACGAGGAATCGGCCACGTTACGGCATCAAAAGTGTCGGACGGACAGGCCATGCAGGAGTCTTCTGATAGTATGTCAGCCGCAATGATGGCTGGCTCCTCCATTGTCTTTCATTCCGCGGGCTGGCTGGAAGGTGGATTGACCATGGGCTATGAGAAGTTCGTGATGGATCTAGATCGCTGCGGGATGATGTGTCGAATGTTGGAGGGTCTGACCATTGATGAAAACCAGCTAGCGAAATCAGCTTACCTGCAGGCAGGCCCTGGAGAGAATTTTTTGAGTGTGGACCACACATTGGCCAATTTTGAAACCGCAAACTACAGATCATCTCTGCTCGCAGACACGCAGTCTTTTGAGCAATGGACGGACGGTGGGCAGTTAGACACCGAACACCGTGCTCATCATCGGTGGAAGGCTATGCTTGCAGAATACCAGGCGCCAGAGATTGATCCTGGTATCGATGAGGAATTAACTGAATTCGTCACCCGGAAAAAAGATTCGGTGGAAGACCACTGGTACTAGTTTTGCATGACCTAACCTGACATGAATGCAGCATGCAATTTCTATCATTTGGATCACGAAACGACCTTAACTTAAGGACGAGCCAAGAATGTAACACCTTTAAGAGATTAGGGTTAACCCTTCGATACCCATTTATGAACAGATCATAAGCATCATTACGAGCTTTTGTAAGAACCCCCGCTTATGTGAGTGCTTTTGATCTAGGCAATCGCATGAACAATATAATTTAAATTTTAGAGAATAGAAGATGACAGAGTTAACACGTAGTTCGGCATTGGCCTCTCGACACACCGCGCTTGGTTCCGGATTGGAAGACTGGAATGGAATGGGTACAGCATGGAGTTATAACAGCAACCCCAACGATGAACATGATGCCGTGCGAGAAGCCGCGGGATTGTTTGATATGTCTGCGCTGAAGAAAGTGACTATCCGTGGGAAAGATGCTCACAAAGTTGCTGACCATGTAATTACACGGGACATGACAAAAGTCGGTCCAGGACAATCTACCTATGGTGCGGTTCTTACCGATATCGGTACGGTTTGTGATGATGCTATTTTGGCGAATAATGGTAATGATGAGTGGTTATTGTGCCACGGATCAGGGGATAGCATGGCGCGTTTATTGGAGTCTGCAGAAGGTTTGAATGCGGATATCGAATTGGATGATGATCTACATAACATTTCGCTGCAAGGTCCAAAAGCAATGCCATTACTAAATGCACATACGCCGATGGAGCTTGAAAAACTCGCATATTTCCATCATCAAGCCACGGAATTATTCGGGCATCCCTGTCGACTTTCTAGAACCGGGTATTCAGGGGAGAGAGGATATGAAATCTTGGCGCCGGCATCTGCGGTAGTTGATATTTGGGATAATATTCGTGGTCATGGAGCAAGCGAGGGCGTCATACCGTGCTCTTTTACCGCCTTGGACAAAGTGAGAATCGAAGCTGGGCTTTTATTTTATGGATATGACATGACCGACGAACATAGTCCTTGGGAAGTGGGTTTGGGCTTTACCGTGAATAGAAATAAAGGCACATTTCGTGGACAAGATAAGGTCTTTGAGTTGGCTTCTAGTGCAAGGTTTCAGGCGGCGGGGATCTCAATTGACCACACCGATGCGGTGGTTGGCGGTGAGAGATTGATGCTGGACGGGCAGGATGTGGGCGTTGTGAATAGTCCAGCTTGGTCCCATCGGCTCAAGAAGTCTCTCGCTTTGGTCCACTTGCAACAAGGTGCCGCAAATCTAGGTACGAAATTGGAAGTGGTTAGTGATGACTTCAATGGTAGCGCGGTTGTTGAGCGCTCACCGTTTTTTGACCCCTCGAAAGGACGGACTCATAGCTAGAAAAATAGGCCAAGTACCGGTTGTAGCGGCCTCAAGCGCTTACGAAAAAGCCCTCATGCGTGATTGCATGAGGGCTTTTTTTGTACAACCATTATCTGAGTCAGCTTTAGTATCCTCAGACGTCACCTATACGCGATTAGTCTTCAAGCATGAGACTTACACGTTCATTTGAAAGAGTCCAACTGAAACGCTGAGCTGAAAAGGTTGAGTCTAAGCCATTCCCTATCGATAGCGTGTTTCAGAAGACCCGGTATCAACATCAGGTCGGGTAATTCCAGAGATAATTTGATCCAGAGAAATACTACCGACAACTTCTCCCTTTTCATTGACCACAGTTGCAGATTTAGATGCTGAGTTTGCAATTTTCGGTAATGCAAGTTCCAAGTTCATGGTGTGCTGTAGTTCAGGCCCAGAATCGGACGCGGATGTGCTAGGGGTCATCAGTGTTTTGAGACGAATGACTCGACTGCGATTGATATCTTGGATGAAGTCCACAATATAGTCATCAGAAGGGTGCATTATGATGTCTTGAGGGTCACCTTGTTGAATAACGGCGCCGTCCCTAAGAATAGCAATGTTATCACCAATGCGAAGTGCTTCATCAAGGTCGTGAGTAATAAACACAATGGTCTTATGCAACTCTTCCTGTAGGCCGAGTAACACATCCTGCATATCGGTACGGATTAGCGGGTCCAACGCTGAAAATGCCTCGTCCATTAACAGAATTTCGGCATCCGTAGAAAGTGCACGGGCAAGTCCCACGCGTTGTTGCATGCCGCCTGATAATTGAGAAGGATAATGTCCTTCGAAACCGCCCAGCCCAACACGCTCAATCCACTTTTGGCTAAGTTGCTTGGCTTCACTCACCGGTTTACCTTGGACGATCAAGCCGTAGGCTGCATTTTCGGCCACTGTGCGGTGAACGTGTAAACCGAACTTCTGGAATACCATAGATGCCTTGTAGCGTCTAAACTCGATGAGTTGATCTTTATCCATGGAGAGCACATCGTCACCATCAACAATCATTTTACCCGAGGTGGGATCAATGAGCCGGTTTATATGCCGTATCAGTGTGGATTTACCCGAACCAGATAAGCCCATAATGACCGACACTCCCTTGGCAGGGATATCGATATTGATGTCTTTTAACCCGAAAACATGACCATGATTCTCCAATAACTCCTGTTTCGACATGCCATCCTGTACCTTACCAATGACAGATTTAGGGTTAGGGCCGAAAATTTTATAAAGGTTTTCGATTTTGATCTTAGGCTCAGTCATGCTTTATTCCCTGTCGATGCTTTTGTAAACGATCACCGTATTGTTGTGAAACGCGATCAAAGATGATGGCAAGGGCAACGATAGCCAGACCATTCATCAAACCCAATGCAAGATATTGATTTGAGATAGAACGGAGTACCGGAACGCCTAAGCCTGCAACTCCGATCATAGAAGCGATAACAACCATGGACAACGCCATCATAATGGTTTGGTTAACTCCAGCGAATATGTTGGGTAATGCCAGCGGTATCTGCACACCGAATAGTTTTTGCCGATAGTTCGCACCAAAGGCATCTGCCGCCTCAAGCGCTTCTTTTTCCACCAGCCTGATTCCAAGATTAGTAAGTCTAACGATAGGGGGTATTGCGTAGATACAAACCGCCAATAGCCCCGGCACCTTACCAATACCGAGAAGCATAACCACTGGAATCAGATAAACGAAAGCCGGAATGGTCTGCATGATATCAAGGATAGGGGTAATCACAGCCTGCGCTCTGTCTGAACGTGACATAAAAATGCCCAAGGGTATTCCCGCCGTGATACACACGATGGTGGATACCGAAATGATCGCTAGGGTGGACATGGTGTCTTTCCACATTCCGAAATACCCAATGGCGAGAAAAGATAACACGGTGCCGATGACGATTTTCGTGCTGCGCGAGCCTATCCATGCAAGGGTTGCCATAACGATGATGATAATCGGCCATGGTGTGGCGACTAATAATTTTTCCAACCACACCAGAAACCATAAAAGTGGTTCAAAGAATGTTTCCAGAGATTCACCGAATTCCCGTGAAAAATCCCGGAACCCAGCGTCTATTGATTTTTTAAGATCCCGAAGGTCTTGACGACCCATGACGGGAAATTTTGTAAAGAAATCCATCACTACTCCATTTCAAAAAACATAAAAAAACCTACCCAAAACGATTGCTGTGAGTAGGTTTTTAGCGAGTAAGGCATAGGTATTAAGGCCAGATGAATTGCGTTATCTACCCGAAACACCAAAGCCTTTTAACTGACTATTGGATAGCTGCATTTACCTTAGCGGCTACGTCAGCACTTACCCAAGGCTCCCAAACAGCGCCTTGTGTGGCTAGGAACTCAATCGCAGCATCTTCGCCGCCAGCTTGATTTTCAGCCATGAACACTAACATCGCGCCCATAACGTCGCCTGGGAAAACACGTTTGCCGAAATAGTCCATAACTTCTGCGCCTGCTTTGTTTTTGAAATCATCAGTAACAACAGTATGTACTTCAGATTCAGTCCAAGCGGTTACTTGTGGATTTTCACAATCCTGTTCTGCTTTTGCAACACAGTTGTCCCAGTTATCACGGCCAGCGAAAGGAACACCAAAGTCAAGTTTGACCATTTTGTGCTTGCCAATCATCGCGGTGGGTGACCAGTAATAGCCAAACCAGTTTTCACCACGCTCAACAGCTTTGGTCATGGATCCATCGAGGCCAGCAGCTGAACCTGGATCAACCAGCTTCCAACCTTTGGCTTCCATGTCGAATGCACGGAACAGGTTGGCATTAGCAAGTTGACAACCCCAACCAGCAGGACACCCAATGAAAGCGCCTTTTGAAGGATCTTCTACATCAGGAAATAGTTCCGGGTGCTCAAGAACATCAAGGACTGTTTTCAGTTCAGGGTGTTTCTCAGCTGTGTGAGGTGGAATCCACCAACCTTCACCAAGATCAGTAATTGGGCCTGGATTAGCAGAAACTAGGCTGCCTGCTTCGAAAGGGTAGTGTACCCTAGTGATTGACCGTTTATCCTAAACCCTACGTACAGATGATGTGGAGGCTTAAAGAGGTGGTTCGATGAAAAATTACTCCCCATGGGGCCTAATTTTATTAGGTGTTAGCGAATCGATTGACGAGCGCTAATTTGCTTAAGTTTGCTCATATCCTAAAAAGTTTACTATGTACCCTCTATCAAAATGGGCGTTTCATCGTAGAATTGCCGTTTTCCGTGAACTTACGGAAATGCAAGTTCTGAAACTCATTCAAGACCATTCAATATGACCCAATACACTGACCCCGATGGAATGGAATTCACGGCAAACACCCAGGAAAGTGCTGACACGTTTAGTACATTGATCGATGCCTACATGGGGTTTCGACCCGAGACCGGAGAAATTCTAAAAGCGCTATTAAAGTCGGATCCTGAGATGCCGATGGCATTATGTGCGAAAGGTTATTTTGCCAAGTTAATTGGCAGTGCAAGTCACTCTCAAAGAGCAGTCGGTATTTCTGAGGAACTAGCGAATCACATCGATGTTGTTGATGCTAATCCGAGAGAACGACTCCATGCGCAAGCTTTGTCTCAATGGTGTCAGGGGCAATTGGATACAGCCACTGACATTTGGGAACAGATCCTGCTTTCTTGGCCAATGGATGGAATGGCTGTTCGACTAAGTCATTTTACACATTTCTATTCTGGTGACGGTCGTCGCACCCGGGATTCCATTGCCCGAGTGCTGCCTCAGTGGCCTACAGATCATCGCAATTATGGGTTTTTGCTCGGTATGTATGGATTTGGTCTCGAGGAGGCTGGGGAGTATGTTCAAGCGGAGCATTATGCTCGTATGGCAGTGGATCGAAATCAGAAGGATTCCTGGTCTATCCATGCTGCCGCCCATGTGATGGAGATGACTGGGCGCCACGCTGAAGGAATTCGGTGGATTGCAGAACTACAGCCTCACTGGTCCACCGTGAACAACTTTCGTTTTCACCTGTATTGGCATCAATGCCTTTTCCATATCGAACGCGGTGAGTTCGATGCAGTTTTGTCTATTTATGATGAGCAGATTGTCTCTGACATCGAGTCAGAATTCTATCTGGATATCTGTAACGCATCTTCATTGTTATGGCGCTTAGAGATGTGTGGCATTGATATTGGTGACCGATGGAGAAAACTCGCTTGTGTATCGAATGGGCATGTTAACGACACGGAATTAGTTTTTGTCTCATTGCATTACTTGATGGCGCTGGTCTCGGGAGGCCATGAAGAAGGCACCCAGAGAATGATGAAAACACTTCGCCAATGGTCGACTGCCGACAGCACCCAAGGCAAAATCATCGCCCAAGTCGGGCTGAATATTGCCGAGGGTTTGCTGCACTTTCGCCGAAAAGAATATGTTCAGGCGATGGACAAGATTCAAGCCGTACGTTACTCCATGGACTCAATTGGTGGCAGTAAAGCGCAACGAGATGTGTTTCAAATGATTATGTTAGACGCTGCCCAATCAAGTGGAGATGTTATGAAGGCCAGGGCACTGTTCACCGATCGAGTAAGCCACAAAGATACCTCGAGTTGGTCATGGCAGGGATACAGTCAGGCCTTACTATCGTTGGGGCAAGAAGCCTTGGCGAACGAAGCGGCGAGGAAAGCTGGAATAATTCGAGGGGTTGGTAAAGTAGGAATCAGCAATGCGTAACGCCTCTTTCATGGGCGATTGCGGTTTTACGGGAGAATGTTGGATGGGTCTTTCTTGTTAACGCGATTAGCAGGATTCCCGGTGTTAGTAGTAGCAGACTTAGCCAACCGGGGATGCCTGGGACTTCACCAAGGAAAATTAGACTCAGAAGGGTACCCATTCCTGGCACTGCAGCCATAAAAGCGGCAGATGTGGCTGCCCCTATGGAGCGGACTGCGATGGAAACTAGCAATAGCCCGAGCAAGTTGGGGATAAGTCCTTGATAGAGTGTTTGTAAGATCAATTGGTTTTGAGACGCTTCGCCTAACCCTGAGGGCAGAAAAAGCCACCAGATAGGTACATAAATAATGCCATTTACCACAGACCCACATAGCAGCACTTGAGTCGAACTGATGTTCCATAATCGACTGAGGATCATGTATCCTGAGAAGAATATTGCTCCGACCAAAAACATCAGATCTCCGACCCAACTTTCAGATAACGATAAAGCGGCACCGTCGAGTACCGCAAGTACGGATGCGATCAAAATCAATGTGCCACCAATCCAATGGGGAAGGCGGATGCGTTCAGAAAACCATATCCAACCCGCGACTAAAGTAATGGCGGGTAGGGCCCCATTCATGAAGATACCACCATGGGAAGCGGGCGCGAAGGTAAACCCCCCAAAGACAAACAGAATGTAAACCGGGCCGAGCATAAAGGAGAGTATGGCAATTTGGCTCCAAGTCATACTCTTCCAAGGTTTGTAATACAAGACAAACGGAAGCGCGCCAATTGCTGATATGCCATAGCGTAGTGCAGCGAGATCAAAGATACTGAGGTTGGATTGGGCGCCTGATCGGCTAACCACCAGCCAAATTGACCAGATGAGCACCACAATGATCGCCGCAGCGTATCCAATGGTCTTACTCTGCTTTTTATTGGCTTTTTTTGTCGGCAAGGTTGTTTCCAATACACGCATTGATTACATGGAATACAACAGACTCCTTATGGGCTGTATCGAGTAGTCGTATCGCCGGCTGCTGCGGGTAGATGATTCCAAAAATGGTGCTGTACAATGGATCTCTAGCGCCGCTATCTTAATGAGAATCGAATAATATTCTTATACCTGCTTATAAAATCACGGCGCTGAAAAATGAGGCCGGAAAAGGAGAATGTTGTTTACGCCTCTTGTTCTTTCGTCTCCCTGATCAATTGCTTTTGTTCATACTCAGCAAGGGTTTTGCCTGCGCCCCAGTTATTTCCTTTTAGTCCTTTAAGAATGGCTAACAAATTGCTATCTCGTTGTCTCTCCATTTCGCGAATGGTCATGTGTCCAGATTGGTCATCAGACTGACTCGCAATCAGATCCACCAGCTCATCATTGAATTCAGGAACGTTCATCAATTTAGTCCAAGGCCAAGTGAGGCAGGGGCCAAATTGCGCCATGAAGTGGCGCATACCAGCTTCACCACCGGCAACTCGATAAGTATCAAAAACTCCCATTTGGGCGTAGCGTAATCCGAACCCATAACGCACAGCGTCGTCTACGTCCTGGGTTGTTGCGATGCCGTCTTTCACCAGCCAAAGTGACTCTCGCCAAATCGCTTCCAACAAACGATCGGCGATAAAAGCTTCGATTTCTTTTTTAACATGTAGTGGATGCATTCCCAAAGAAGAATAAATTGACTTGGCTTTTTCAATGGTTTCCGGCGCTGTTTGTTTCCCGGCAACTAACTCAACGAGGGGAAGCAGATAAACGGGGTTGAATGGATGAGCCACGAGAAGTCTATCCGGATGCTTCATATTTGATTGCAAATCAGATGGCATGATACCCGATGTGGATGAGGCGATAAGCGCTTGACTCGATGCATGGGCTTCGATTTCCTTGTATACGCTATGTTTTATATCCAGTTTTTCAGGGACAGATTCGATGATTAGCTCAGTGTCTCGCACAGCATGCTCTACGCTTTCGCAGAAATGGAATGCTCCTTCAGGAGTCCGAGGTGTCTCTGTGAGGGTGCTATATGCTGCGCGACTATTGTCGAGAACCTCGTTCACTTTTCGCTCAGCATCACTGGCGGGGTCATACACATGAACATCAACCCCGTTTTCAATGAGACGGGCAATCCATCCTCCACCAATAACGCCGCCTCCGATAATGGCGGCCGATTTAATTTCTGACATGGTCTTGCTTCCTACTTCGGATAACGGAAATGGTGGCCTGATAAACCTATCACACAGACTGAGGGGTACGTTTCTTCAAATCGAGTTTCTCTCTGACCTCGGCTGGTGTCATCAGCGTTGCTCCGAGGTTGCTGAGTATCGTGTCGGCTTTTTCTACTAATTGCGCATTCGTTGCGAGTTCACCTTTCTTTAACCAGATGTTGTCTTCAAGACCAACTCGAATGTTCCCTCCAGCGAGAGCAGCAGCAGCAGCGACAAACGGCATTTGGTGGCGCCCAATTGAGAATGCGGAAAATGTCCAGTCAGAAGGAGTGTTATTCACCATTGACATAAATGTATTTAGGTCGTTTGGCGCGCCCCAAGGAATCCCCATGCACATCTGAATCATGACTGGGTTCTCTATAATACCTTCGTCGACAAGTTGTTTAGCGAACCATAGGTGCCCAGTTTCAAAGACTTCGATTTCTGCTCGAACACCCAGATCAGTCATCATTTTCCCCATGGCTCGGAGCATCCCGGGGGTGTTGGTCATCACATAATCAGCTTCCGCGAAATTCATCGTGCCGCAATCCAGTGTGCAAATCTCAGGTAAACATTCCTTCACATGAAGCATCCGTTCCGTGGCCCCAGCCATATCGGTGGCTGCGGCATTCAGCGGTAATGGAGACTCAACGTCACCAAATACAATATCTCCACCCATTCCTGCGGTTAGATTAATGACAACGTCGGTGTCGGAGTCTCGGATACGGTCAACCAGCTCGCGAAACAGCTCAGGTCGTCGGCATGGTGCGCCAGTATCAGGCTCCCTGACGTGACAGTGAACCACTGCAGCACCAGCTTTTGCGGCGTCGATGGCGCTTTTCGCGATTTCTTTAGGGGAACGTGGGACGTGAGGAGAACGGTCCTGAGATGCCCCAGAACCAGTGACTGCGCAGGTGATGAAGGGATTCAAATTTGGTGTTAATGGCATGATCAATCTCACGTTTTTTTAGATAGTATCGCGCCATATTTTGTGTTGATTGACGGATTGCGCAATTCATTAAACATTTTCCGTAAAGTGCTGTTTCTCTGTTGGTGAGGGTGTTTTTAGTGCTGGCTTTGGCTTTGGCTTCTGGCTAGGGATCTTTTTAATTATCTCAATTTAGCCAATTTGCTGGACTTTGAGGGTGAGCTCTTCCTAACAAACGTGGTTATAACGAGAAACTATGATAAGAGAGGCTTCCATTAGGGAACTTTGGGTTACTATGAAGAGTCTTCACCAACCATAAAATGCCCACACACCGGAGTACTGAGTTATGAAAAAGAGAATGTTGAAAATTGGTTCACTCATCGTTGCAAGCCTGATGATAATTGTTGCGCTAGTGGTGAACGTCCAAGCAGAAAGTGATAAACCGCACAAACTGGTGATCCAGGTCAGCACGGATGATCCAAGAACTCAAAAAATTGCGCTGAATAATGCGGTCAATTTGCAAAAGCACTATGGGGTTGACAATGTCGAAATCGAAATCGTTGCCTATGGTCCAGGGATTGGATTAGTTACGGCGAACAGCGCTCAAAAATCCCGAGTTGAGAGTCTAGCTCTGCACGATATTACGTTTAGCGCATGTCAGAACACGATGAATGCGGTGGAAAAGAAAACCGGAAATAAGCCGAAAATGCTCGATGGTGTCCAAAGTGTTGCTGCTGGTGTTGCCCAAATCATGGAACTTCAAGAACAGGGTTACGCTTACGTTCGTCCATAGCTTCGTCTTGTTCCATCATCATGGCCCAATCGAAATAGCTCGGCTATATTAGTTCGATTGGGCTAGCCTAATTGTTCTGACGATGAACGTTTCTTAACTTGTGGGACTTAAATTGGTGCGCTGATGTGATCGAGGCTCTTGTCGTCAATTCGCTGGATCTATATACATGTTAGCGATGCTGATTTAGTATGTACAAGCTAAAATAAAACTAATAATTTCCAATACGGAATGTTGGAAAACTAAAAACCAGATAACCCCACTATGACAGAGTACACGTCAGTTCCTGATGTAAAGTTTCTGAAAAAGCTACCTTTAACCTCCTCCCATTGGGGAACTTATCGTGCTGAGGTATCGGACGGTAAAGCTAAAATATTGCACCCTTTTGAAATGGATGATGAGCCATCTGCCATCGGCTCTGGGATATTGGATGTTCAGGATGGGCCAACCCGTATCACCCATCCCATGGTGAGAAAAAGTTGGTTGGAATCGGGACCTAGTAGTAACCCCGAACGACGGGGAGTCGACCCCTTCATTGCGGTTTCCTGGGACACTGCGAATCGGCTGGTAGCGGATGAACTTCAAAGAGTGAAGGCAACCTTTAGCAACAAAGCGATTTATGCTGGGTCCTATGGTTGGTCCAGCGCGGGTCGGTTCCATCATGCGCAAAGTCAGATCCACCGATTTCTTAATTGTGCGGGTGGTTATACGAGATCTGTTAATTCTTATAGTCTCGCGGCGGGTGAGGTGCTTCTGCCCCATGTGATGGGACAAATGTATGATCTATTGTCCACGACTACCAGTTGGCCTTCCATAATCAAAAACACCCGACTATTCGTGGCGTTTGGGGGTGTTCCCCTGAAAAATGGTCAAATTAACTCAGGCGGTGTGGGGCGACACATTCAACGTGAAAACCTAGTGAAGGCTCGTGACGTAGGTATTGAATTCGTGAACGTAAGTCCAATTCGTGGCGATGTTGAGGAGGAAGTAAAGGCAGAGTGGTTCGCCCCAAGACCCGGCACCGATGTGGCTATTTTACTTGGGATTGCTCATACACTTTATACGCGAAAATTATACAAAAAGCATTTTCTTGAGCGATGTACAGTTGGCTTCGAGCGGTTTGTTCCATATCTAATGGGGGGCACCGATGGGATTGTGAAAGACGTTAACTGGGCATCGAAAATCAGTGGGTTAGACGGAAAAGACATTGAAATGCTCGCTCGACGAATGGCTAGCACTCGAACCATGATTTCTGTCAGTTGGGCATTGACCCGACAGGATCATGGTGAACAACCTTTTTGGGCCGCCATCGCAGTCGCCGCGATGTTGGGGCAAATCGGGCTGCCTGGTGGCGGTCTGGGCTTCGGCTACAGTGCGACCAATAGTGTTGGCGATCAGGCGGGAAGGTTAAAGTCCACGGCATTGCCCCAAGGAATTAATCAAGTTAAGGATTTTATTCCAGTGGCAAGAATCAGTGACATGTTGTTGAATCCCGGTGGGCAGTTTGAGTACAACGGACAGCAACTGACGTATCCTGACATCCGTCTTATTTATTGGGCTGGCGGCAACCCTTTTCATCATCATCAGGATCTGAATCGAATGGTGAAAGCGTGGCGTAAACCAGAGACCGTGATTGTGCATGAATGGAGTTGGAACACGCTGGCAAAGCACGCCGATATTGTACTACCATGTACTACGCCACTGGAGCGGGAAGACATGGCTTTCTCACCGAGAGATCCCTATGTGGTGGCAATGCAGAAAGTGAGTAACAAGCCAGAGCATTGTCGGGATGATTACGATATCCTTCGCGGTATTGCCAAAAAAATGGGCATGGAGCATGAGTTCACAGGAGGCCGCTGTGCGAGTGAGTGGATCCGCTGGATTTACGACACAACTCGTGATCGGGCAAAGGAGAAAGGGGTGCAGATGCCAAGCTATGACAAGATTCGCGAGGATGGGTGGTACAAAGTCCCAGTGCCTGAAAAGGACATCATCACACTGGATGATTTTTGCCAAGACCCAGATGCTCATCCCTTGCCAACAAAGAGCGGGAAAATTGAAATTTTTTCATCCGTTATTGATGGATTTGACTACGACGATTGTCCAGGGCACCCTTCTTGGATGGAACCCTGCGAATGGTTAGGAAATGCTACTCAGCAGTATCCGATTCACCTCATTTCGAACCAGCCAGTAACTCGCTTGCATTCTCAATTAGATCACGGTAGCCACAGTCGACGATCAAAAATTAAAGGAAGAGAACCGGTTTTGATAAACTCGGTGGATGCCGAGCAAAGAGGAATAACAGACGGGGACGTTGTGCGGATATTTAACGATCGTGGCGCATGCCTAGCGGGAGTGATTATCGATGATCAGGTTCGACCGAATGTGATTCAACTCAGTACCGGCGCTTGGTTTGACCCACAGTATCTAGGGGTTCTAGGTAGCTTATGCAAGCATGGAAACCCCAATGTACTGACCCTGGATAAGGGAACGTCACGTCTTGCCCAAGGCCCAAGTGCCCACTCTTGTTTGGTTCAGGTGGAACGATATATAGATGAGCCCCCAGCAGTTACTGCGTTTACTCCCCCAGAAATTATCTTTAGTGATCCTGTGTCGGTGAAATAGTGAGTGTATTCGTTTGAGATGCTGCCGATTTCATTATGTTCAAGCGATACGGTGCCTGCCGGTAACGGATGAACTCGGGTACAAATACGTCGTATAATTTCTATTGGAAGCATTTCTTTAAAATATAAGAGCGTGATGAGATGGTGGATTCGTTTTGGATTTATAGCGCTGAGTCTGATCGCTATTTCAAGCTGCGCTTCTTCGAAGGTATCCTGTGATGCCGTCGGAAGCATCAAGTCCGACAGCACGTGGGGTGTTGGTGGTTTGGAATTGAATCAACCGCCTAAGCAATGCTTTATGGACGGATGCTCCCTGGTTCCAGATTTTGGGTTTGGAGATTGTTGTGATACTCATGATATCGTGTATTGGCGAGGTGGTTCCCCAAGGATGAGGCAAGCAGCGGACAGGGAACTTCGGCAATGCATCCGTGAAAAGGGGAATCCATTGTTGTCCGAACTCTATTATTTGGGCGTTCGTGTCGGCGGGGTATCCTGGTTGCCGACCCCTTGGCGTTGGGGGTTTGGCTGGCACTATCCAGATAGTAAGGCCAGATAGTTAGGCCAGATAGTAAGGGCTGAGACTCCTGGCTTACTTGGAGTGTTGAAGATTTGGAAGAAGGTACGTAGTATCTGTTTTGCTGTTTGTAATGCTAATTCTTGATCGTTTTTCTCATCCATTGCTTTTTCGTATCCACCAATCATAGTAACAAAAATAGTACAGATCTATAAAATGAAAATCACCGGTATCGTTTGTTATCAAGTGAATTTGCCGCTCAAAGAGGGCTCCTACAGTTGGTCGAATCAGTCGTTTTCAGAGTTCGACAGCACTGTCGTCATGATTGAAACCGACTCGGGGCTAGTTGGGTTTGGTGAAAGTTGTCCGCTTGGACCGTCCTACTTGCCGGCGTATGCTGAAGGGGCAAGAGCCGGAATTCGGCAGATGGCTCAAGGGTTGCTTGGAGAGAATCCGTTGGCTATCTCACAAATTAACCAGCGTATGGACGAGCTACTAAAGGGCCACCCCTATGCAAAGTCAGCCATTGACATGGCCTGTTGGGATATCATGGGTAAGGCATATAACCAACCTGTCTACATGCTGCTGGGCGGCTTGCTGCAGGAGAAGGTTAAGTTGTTTAAGGTTGTTACTCGCCAGAATGCCGATGTCATGGCACAGAAAATTAGGGATTATCAGGACCAAGGGTTTACTCAATTTCAGATGAAGGTGGGCGCCGGCGCTGACGATGATATTGAGCGTATTAGGCAGGTATCGGCTAATCTTCGAACAGGGAACATTCTAGCCGCTGATGCCAACACAGGTTGGAAACAACATGAAGCAATCAGAGTTGTTAAAGCGGTCAAAGACGTCGATCTCTACATAGAGCAGCCCTGTATTAGTTATGAAGAATGCCTCGCTGTGCGACGTCATACTGATCATCCCATTATTCTTGACGAATGTATGGACAGTCTGCACATGCTGATTCGAGGTTGTAAGGATAGTGCCATGGATTTGGTGAATCTCAAGATCAATCGCATTGGTGGCTTAACCCGCGCTCGCCAGTTTCGGGATCTTGCGATAGAGCTTGGGATTACCATGACCATTGAAGACTCCTGGGGAGGGGAAATTGCCACGGCGGCCATTGCGCATCTAGCCCACTCGACATCCGTTGAGTTTCATTTTCAATCCTCCGCGTTTCATGAGTATCACAGTTTAGCTATTGCCGAAGGTGGGCCGTCTATTGAGCACGGCTTCATGTTCATGGGTAATGAACCCGGATTGGGCGTGACGCCTGATTTTGATGTGCTAGGAGAAGCATTGTTCTCCATCACGTCTTAGAGAGATCAACGAGCTTGAATCTTAAACTCCGTACTCTGTAATAACGACTATATCAATCGGACTCTATGGAAAAAAAAGGAATACGGGCAAGAGACCTAGGGTTCGATTTTTGCGGTGTCACAGGCACTACCAATTCGTTAGTAGACGTGCCCGGGGTACTGGTGGGGATGAAAACCCGAATTGAAGGTGAAGGCCCACTCATTACCGGAAAAGGCCCCATCCGCAGTGGCGTCACAGCGATACTCCCAAGAGGGCGGGAAACTGTTCCCCATCAAGTCTGGGCGGGGACCTATTCGCTCAATGGTAACGGCGAAATGACTGGCTCCCACTGGATTCGTGATGGTGGGTATTTCGTTGGGCCCATTTGTCTGACCAACACCCACTCTGTTGGCATGGTTCATCATGGTGCTACTCAGTGGATGATTCATCAGTACTCGGCGCAGTGGGAGAATGAACACCTTTGGGCGATGCCCGTGGTTGCTGAGACATACGACGGTGTGCTCAATGACATTAATGGTCTTCACATTACCGCCACGGATGCGATCGATGCGATTGCCGATGCCTCAGCGGATCAGGTGAAAGAGGGAAACGTCGGTGGTGGTACAGGCATGATTTGCTACGGTTTCAAAGGGGGAACCGGCAGCGCCTCCAGAGTGGTGTCTGTGACTGACGAACACTACACCGTCGGCGCCTTAGTGCAGGCAAACCATGGCATCAGGGAATGGTTTACTCCTCTTGGAGTTCCCGTTGGTAAGATGATGGCCGATGATCTTATGATTGCAGAAAAAGAAAAGGGGTCCATTATCGTAATACTTGGCACCGATATCCCGCTCTTATCGAGCCAATTGGAGCGAATTGCACGAAGAGCCGCAATCGCAATAGGGCGAGGAGGCTCCCCTGGCGGTAATGATTCGGGCGACATTTTCCTTGCCTTTTCAACCGCGAATTCTAAACCCTTGTTGTCGGATCAAAATACAAACCTTAATTTGCAATGCATTCAAGACGCCAACCTCGACCAGGTTTATTTAGGCGCGGTGGAAGCAGTCGAAGAAGCGGTGATTAACGCCATGATAGCCGCCGAAGACATGACGACGTTACGCCCCGCCGGTAAAACCTGCCGAGCCATTAATCATACTCAATTCATTAACATCATGCAGAAATATGGGAGATGCCGTTGAGGTCGGTTTTGGGTGCTGTGGATGTTCCATAACTAAATCTGTTTCATTTATCTTCCAGTTATTCCTTCGTATGGTATCAGAGGTCGGTATCTTCGTCTTTTTCTGGGATTAACTTTGGGCTTGTCTCTGCTAATAACTGCTGATGTTTGATTAGTGGCCAGACGGTATTGCCTAAGCCAACGAGAATGCTTGAGTAGAAAATGGCCATGCTCATTCCGATTCCAAAATGGAGAAGAAATACGCCTCCGATCGTGAAGATTCCGGGAGCAAAAAAGGTGATGGTGTTGCGTCTCATTGTTTCTTCGAATTCATCCATTAGCTCAAAAAGAGGGATGAGGTGTTGCAGGGTGCCATCCATGAAAACAATCTGTGCGGTATCTACGGCAGCGGTTGAAGCGCCTTTTAGAGAGATTGATACCTGAGCGGTTTTGGTAGTGTACCCTGAGGTCTGTAATTTATTTCTTTAGCGATGTTCGTTTGGCTTAGGCGAAGTGAGCGTAGCGAACGAAGCCAAAGCCGGTTTTTCTGGATTAGGTGTTGAATGTTGAGCCAT
>WLWI01001832.1_pt1 | contig 18329 bp, 11 predicted proteins | sample 6701501 | NCBI WGS metagenome assembly WLWI01 (sample SAMN12718690, study PRJNA515312) | sponge metagenome | isolation source: marine sponge | host: Mycale hentscheli | place: New Zealand: South Island, Marlborough, Capsize Point | collected 2014-11-01
AGCCGTGTTTTTTGGAGAAAAACGTTCCCCGCGCGCGCGTTTAAGGGGCATACGTACCATCCCACATACATATATACATATAACATATACCCGATTTTGCATTATCCACCCCTAATACTGTCTCGCTTGCTACGCTCGCTCGCCAACAAACATCCCCGATTTTCAATTGTGTTACCCCTGTAAGTGTCTCGCTCGCCAACTAGTGGTGTGCTTGAGCACAAATGGCGAGCGAGCCTGCCTCTACAGTATAGTTACTACATAATTTATATTTTTTAGCTTAATTCACGCAAAACAGTATAATAGCAAGTAGTTGACCATTAATTTTAGCAAACACAAATAATAAATTACACTCTTACCTGAGTAATGGTAACATCTGTAGTATCAAATTTGAGCAATTCTGACTACCCCAATTGCCAGTAACTCTTGAACAAGCTCTCAGCTACAAAATAAATAGGCCGGTGTTATTTAGCCAACAAATATGGAATTACTACTTGCCTCAATTTCCTGAGTATTAGCAACTTCTGCAGTTACAAATTTTAGCTATTTTGACCATCTGAATTACCAGTAATTCTTGACAACAAGCTCTCAGCTACAAAACAAAAGACCATTAATTTTAGCAAACAAATACAAAATTACTTTCTTACTTCACTTTCTTGAGTAGTAACGTCTGTAATATCAAATTGAAGCCATTCTGATAATCTAAATTACCAGTCTCTCTTGACAACATGCTCTCAGCTACAAAACAGAAAGGCCGGAGTCATTTTTTAATTTTAACTTACAAATATGGAATTAAGTACTTACCTCAGTTTCCCTCTAGTAGTGGTGGCTTCCTCAGCATTGTTATAAGGTATTTTGACAGTGGTACCTTCTGTAATATCCAATTTCAGCCATTCTGACAACCTCAGTTACTAGTAACTGGTGAACAAGCTCGCAGCTCTAACAAAAAATAATAGCCACAGTTATTTTTGTAACAAGTACCGAACTACGTTCTTACCTTAGCTTCTTCCAAGTAATGGAGGCTTGTTTATTTAGCCATTCCGGCTACCAGTTGCACTTGATAACCTACAAGCTGCATTTTTAGCAGCCCCCAAAAACGACGAAGTTTTGAAATTAAGTCTTGTAAAGGGTTTTCAATGGCATAGTAACCAATCGCAGTAACTGTTTGGGACTTGACAAACAAGTGTTTCGCAGGAATTTGGAGCCCAAGTTTCAAGTAAGACTTTCTTAATGCTGTAGTATCAGAAGAAAGTGGAGTCAAGCCTAAAAAACCGTGTTTTTAGGAGAAAAAAGGTACACGCGCGCGCGTTTAAGGGGCATACGTACAATCCATACATATATATATATAATATATACATACATCGAACATGTACCCGATTTTGCATTATCCACCCCTAATACTGTCTCGCTCCGTTCGCTCATATAGTGGTGTGCTTGAGCACAAATGGAGAGCGAGCCTAAAGCTACACTATAATTGGTTTTAACTTCTAACACTCAAGCTACTAAAAAAAGTCGAGTTTTTTAATTACGTAGCTATATACAGTAAAGGGGATTCATTGCCATAGTAACCACTTCCTGCAACTGTTTCAATTAAAAAATAATTAAAGGGGATTCCTTGCCATAGTAACCACTTCCTGCAACTGTTTTAATTAAAAAAAAAAAAAAAAAAAGCAGCAACAAGAAAACAAGTCACACTATTTTAACGTTTTCTTTGTGATATTCTTTAGCTAATAGTAGTTGTAACTCACAATATTTTCACACAACATAAGCAAATGTTGAGCCAGCCTGCCTAGTTAGGTTACATAAAACTATTTACCACTGGTGTCACCTGGTTCTGCCTCCCTTGTTTTGGAAAATGCTCTGTAAGATTCTGTCAAGCTTAAAATGTATTCCTTGAAAAGGTATAATTAGCTAATGGGTATGATTGTTTAGTATTTATCATGCTTTCATCAATTTTATATCATTTTACTAATATGTCAAAAAAATTTATTAAGTAATATTTATACAATTTAAACCCCACCCTATATTGTAGGCATGGAAAATGTGACTGCTTGATTGGCCAATTTAAAATTCCTTTTTACACCGCTGTATTGTTACGTAATATACTTCAGCTTAGTTCATGCAAAAAAGTAAATAGTAGTTGACCATTAATATGTACAGAATTACTACTCTCTTACCCAATTTCAGGAATAGTTATAACTTCTGTAGTATCCAATTTATGCCAGTCGGACTACCTCAATTACCAGTAACTAGTTAACTAACTGGCAGCACTACCAAAAAAAAATCATAGCCAGAGTTAATCTTGTAACTTAAAATTACAAATATGGAACTACGTGCTTACCTCAGCCTCTCCCAAGTATAATGGTGGCTTCCTCGGTATATTTAGCCACTCTGGCTACCAGCTGCTCTAAAACGACGGTTCAAATTACGTTTGGTAAAGCTGGAGTAACCGTTCGCAGTAACCTTTTGGGACTTGAAAAACAAGCGCTACGAAGGAATTATATCTCACACGAGAATTGCGTGAGTAAGTAGATTATGTAGAATAGTAAGTGAATTAGTTAGCTACAATTTTTCCCCCGCTATTAGTGAAAAGCCCGCCAATAATTCCTTAGCAACGCTCCGTACACGAGTCCAACCGGCTAGTATTTCTAGCCTAATAGCGTGAATTCTAGAGCTCGCCAACTGCGTCATACGCTAGAGCTAACTGGTGTCTATCCACTTCTGCCATAACATTTTTTTTGAAGAAAAAAAAAACGACCCATAAGGCTTTACCCGGAGATACTGAAAAAAATTGTTTGCCGCGTTTAGGCGGATTTTTCCAAAACTGGTCACATTTTGTAACTTGTGTAAACTGTACAATCTAATGAAAATTATTGCTATCAAAGGAACAAAGTATGCGATGTGCACAATGTATTCTTAGTCTAATATCAGTGTTCCTGCTGCTTGTCAGCTCTCCTAGACTAGTTACCAATCCCTGCACAAAGTGCTGCATTTAATATATCTAATAAACCACTTATTGCACTTGTCCAAGTGAAGGGAAAGCTACTTCACTCTAAAACTTTATTTTCAGTCTCCTGTGACTCTGAAAATACATAACCTGCTTGTGAAATACATCACCATGGCAAACTTGACTCAAGTAGTTAATAATCATAAGTTAAGAACTAATGTGGAAAATATTTCCTATGGTTAGTTCTTGCACATAAAAATGTGTAATTATTTTAACTTATTGAAGTATAATGTTACGTGACATCAAAATATTATTTTTACCATACTTTAGTCTCTGTGGTGGATATCCCCAGACTCCTAGGGCAGTGCACATCAGCTGGACTACTAATAATTCATTCCAAGATACATCAATTCCTGAACCAAGAAAGGATTTACCTTTCAGCAACAACTGTTCAGATGCAAGTAACAAAATGTATGTTAATGATAATGATGGTGTTATGTTTGTGTAGTACTACATGGGACAATCAGTTAAAAATTAAACCTTAATTGAGTAGTGGTGACTTAAATTGTTTTTTTGTTATAACAATACTGTTATGCAGTTGACACTCTATTTATTTTTAGAGTAATATCCTATGAAGTCTATTCCTCACACGCCACATGTGGTGGATCAGTTTTTGGTAGTTTAGAATCCGGTGATGAGTTGGAATTCTCAATTAGATTATTATCTAATCCATCTGAATGGATCCCTCTTTCAATTATGTTTGTAAATTATCAAAAAACAACTACATGCAGACGTGGGTATTGTGTGCAAGACACGGATGTCTTGTTTCCTGATCCTGGTTATAGTTACAAGCCCAATAGTAGGAGGAACATTCAGATATGTGGATTTCCCCTTAATGATTCTATACAACTACGCTGGCTCATGTCGAGTATTGTGATTGTAAGTCGTTATGAAGATAGGTGGAGTTTAGATGACATACAAGTATTTTTGATAACTCCTAATAACTCCAAAAGCTTGATAGTTGATAGCTTTGATGAACCTTCACTAGGGTAAGTATGAAACAGCACATTTATATATTTAAATTAAAGATATATAATATGATGCGTGGCAAACTATGTGGTTTTATTCCTAAAGTAATCATGACACAAAATACAAATTATCTGTAATAATTGCATGCAGTGTGAAATCCCATATTATAAATAATAGCTATGTACTATCCATGATGTTGGCTTGTATGCATTACAGTGGTATATAAAAATTTACCATAACTAAACTGCATTATAAAATATTAAAATTTTTAGTTAACTTCAACCTGAGGATAGACTATGATATTCTAAATATTGCACACTGAATTCTATTGTTTACCACTTGTAATTTCAGTGAAGATGAAGAGTATTCACTTGATGTGGCACAATCAAGTCAAAACTCTAATCGCAATTAAGTGTAGCTATACAAGTGCCTTAAAATATACTGGTTTAAATTAGTATAATTTCATAATGTTTATAGGCCACTATAATAATTTAGTTCCCGTTGTTATATTGTTACTAGGTGTACTAATTTGGTAAGTGTGCACTATTTTTTGCCTTTAGCCATTTCTGCGAAAATGCTGATAGTTGCTAGTGGCAACTGGGCATGCGTAAACGGGATCTAAAATAGTTTTGAAGTGAAGAATAAACAAAGAGAGATTTATATTCATGTAGATACAATTGTTGGCATCAGCTTGATTCAGCATAATTTTGTAATGATGAAACTATTATGATATTATTTAGCAGCCAGTATTGGAATCTTTCTAGCATCAGAAATGGTCATATTTCTACCACTTGCTCCAATGGAAGTAACAACTCAGCTCTAGTGTTTGGAGAAGGTATTTCTAATCTTCCATATAGAAACTTTATAGCAAGTCATTCTGCAATAACTAATGTAATCAAAATAATTGATGATACCAACGACATTCCTCCTACATTATTGACAACACATGAACCAGTCAATTCTTCTCAAATCTATAACAGAGATGATGATATTCCTATTACTGTAATCTCAACTGAAGATTATTTTGAAACACAAACTAATGTAAGTTATAGAACTAGCCTGTTTGTCTGATGTAGATGAATGTTACTAGAAGAGATTGACATATGTAAGTGAAGAGAGACAACAGCTTTATTATCAAGTGAAGTCACACTGACAAGTGTTGATACAGTTGCTTAAATTTTAGAATAGTACATTTTAATTACCAGTATAACTTCAGTTCAATATAATATTCTTATGACAATCAGTAGAAGCTTTGTTCCCAAGCTAGACTAATGAATATCATTAAAATATCTTTGAGTTCTACTAACTCCTTTACTGATTTACTCCCCCAAATTACTCCCCCAAGGAGTTACTCTAACTCCTCATTTTTAACAGCATATAATGTAGTCTTATGACAATCAGTAGAAGCTTTGTTCCCAAGCTAATTATTATAAACCATATTTTGTGACATCAAGATTGAATAACCATTTTTTTTTTTTTCCAGATAATTTTGAGTACTCAAATTAGGTTATGGGGGGGGGGGGCAGTTCACAAATATTGTAGTTAACAATGAGAACACACTGAATGTCAATGAATTTGGAATTGCTGTTTACACCAGCTGGAAATTCAACATAATGTATTATATAGCTAATATGTTAAATGACAGTATATAACTTGTGCTGTAATAAGTGTACTCATTTTTGTTAATATTGTATATTATCTTTACTAGAATGTTGATGAACAGCTGCCATTGTTATCAAGAATTTCTATTGCTACCATTGAAGATTGTTTAGCAGTTGTCAATAATCTAGGACTTTCACTGAACAATTTGACTTCCACAAACTGTGACAATGAAACTATTAAGGTATTAGTTTAGATATTTGAAAGACTAAACTAGCAACATCTGATTGCTAAGTCAAGTAAAATAATCTCATTCTATTTGTTAATGCCATTTAGCTATGATAGTCATTATCGCATTCTTCTAGCTGGGACATAGCAAGCAGTGCCCATAATAATTAGTGGGACGGCTATTCAGATATGGCCTATACACAATATTGCAACGATAGCCTAGAAATGTGTTTGTGATTTATCGACTATTAGCTACAATAATTGCTAGATTTCTTAATCACTCTATACTTTTTCATACAAAAATAACATTAGAATGAACCTTACTCAATCAAAGGGGTGTAAATAATAGAAGGCTTAAAATGTGAAAAATCTCAGGGAATGAACCGAGGACACTGGCTTTAGCCACCGGTGCTTTAGCCATTGAGCTACAACCACCCTCGACCTCCAAGACGATCACATTTAACCTTTATACTGTTGAGTAGAGAGAGAAACCACAGTTTGCGTAGTGAAAAGGTGTTATCTTCTCAATTACCATGCTCTAATCCTTTACAAAAACAAGAATGAACCAAAGGGGTCTGTAGGTTTTCTGGTTGACACCAAAAAGTGTTTAAGTACTAGACTTCAGCAAGCAATACTACACAGCATGGCTAAAGCCAATGGACAACTGAGATTATTTACATTCTTTTATTTAGTCCCTTTTGTTGAGAAAGGTTCTTTCTAGCTTTCATGAAGGGTCAGTATTTGAAAATAATAAAAATAATACTGGATTGCACTTAATTTGAAGTTGCGGCAATGCATTTAGCTATTAAAATTTAAAATAATATTACTGTATATTAGACTGCTGTAGATATTGGAAGTGATGTCATTTCATATAAACTGACCAAATATGTAAGTTGATCTGTCATTTGCACATACCTTTTAATATCATCTACATAATTACTTGAAACAATGATCAACATAATTGATTTATTATTTACACTTGTATTAGGCCAATTTGCTCTCATTCTATTCAATGATCTAATTACTAGTTAAAAGTATTTGTCAATATTTTAAGGACATATTGTTGTTATAATCTGAATAACAATTCTGCTAATATAAGATATAATATTCGATACTAATTATGTTTTTGTTAATAGTGCTATGGGAAATTGCCTGTAACATGTTTATTAATAAAGTATTATTACTGACATTTAGCTTACGTTTAAACATTTTTTCATAAGTTTCCAACAAGCACAAATGAGACAATTTTATGATCTTGTGTATTATATTTATAGAATGAAATATATAAAAATTCAGTAGTAGGCAGTACTCTGTTGTCATTACTGGACAGTCTTGTGGTGTGTGCAGAAGAAGTATCATACTCTACCAGCAATATAGGCAAGTTACATCGGCTGTTTCTAACACATGTATTATTAATATAGTTTATTTAGGTATACTAATATTTGAGCAAAGTATTAGCAACTTTTTAACTAACATTGAAACATCTGAGATTGACAACTGGACTCCTCCATTTATATCTGCACACCTTCAGTTGGACACTATGGCATCAATATTTCACAATAACATATTCCGAGTTATGATATCTGTCTACAGAAATGTATACAACATTCTTCCATCGGGTAACAAGTATGTCTGCCATATATTTTGATTACTATTATTTTTATTACTATTATTATTATTATTATTATTATTATTATTGTTGTTGTTGTTATTAGTTTTATTATTATTATTATTATTATTATTGTTGTTGTTGTTGTTGTTGTATTTATTATTATTATTATTATTATTATTATTATTATTATTATGTAAAATTACTCCCTTTATTACAGCAAATCCCAAATTACATCGGATGTTATTGGAATATTATTGGAGTATAATGACCAGGAGGTGGCTACTGTACGCTATAATATCAGTAGCAAAATTACCATTACATTTAACCATACTACATCATTGACAGTAAGTTAACTTATGATTATCATCTGCTTTTGTTAGCTATTATATTTGGTTATTTTTATACAGAATAAGTTGAGAGCAAATGCCTCACTATATACAATATGTGTATTCTTGAATATAAACCACTACAAGTAAGTGATGGAGACATTTAAATTAGAAAACATAGATTAGACAAATAATTGAGATCTTCCTGAAACACGTCTGGCCACAAGTGATGAGCAACAATTATTTTCAATGTATGTGTGTTATTAGTAGTTCTCGAATATTGGTCCTGGATCTACCTTCACATTGCAGAAATTTGTGGGCATGGTTTATGTTTGACACTTGTCTTGATTATGTTTTGTAGGTCAAACAATATACTCAGACTAGGAGAATGGTCTACCAGAGGATGTACTAAAACATATTCATCATTAACTACTACCACTTGTGAATGTAACCACTTGACTCATTTTGCAATTCTTCTCAGTTCAAAGCCAATAGTATTAACCACAAAAATCAAAATATCCATACAATCAATAGAAAATTTTGGAGTTTCTATTTCTATAGTATCAAATGCTGCAACAATAGCAATATTTATAATTTACAAGTAAGTTGAACACAATCATGCTAGAGACAAAAAAAAATTAAGCTAGAGCTTAGTTTTTGGTTAATTGGTTATGACGCTTGATCTGCACATAGATGTTATAAAATTGAATAAAATAATGTATATAAATTGGAATGATATTTAGATCTTTGCGAAACCTCCGAGGATACATTCATATCAATCTCTGCTTGAGTTTGTCTATTGCACAAATTATTTTTGTGGCTGGCATAGACAAGACTGGAAGTGACACTGTCCCCATACACTGTCAGGTCGTAGCAGTCCTCATTCACTACTTCTTCCTGGTCTCCTTCATGTGGATGCTAATGGAGGGTGTTTTTCTTTACCTTGCGCTTGTCAAAGTTTTTATTACTAATACAAAGAAATATGGAATTTGTTTTACAGTAATAAGCTATGGATTTCCACTCCTTTATGTAGGATTTCTTTCAATACCTCTTGGGTTTGGATTGTCAGGAAATAATTATGGCTACCACTCAGCGTAAGTAGCTAAACTCTATATCTTCTCTAATTTATGTATTGTCTTTTTTACTTAAATATAGATGCTTCTTAAGTAATAATAATCACTTTATATGGGCCTTCATAGCTCCTGTGATTATTATTTTTGTATGTAATTTCATTTTCTTCATTATGGCGGCCATTATTTTGTGGAAACAACAAAGAAAGCGTGACATCAATGCGGAATCAAACAGAATTCTAAAATGGCTGAAGGCAGTGGTGTCCCTAACAGTAGTGATGGGACTGACTTGGACTATTGGAGTATTGATAGTAGAAAGAGAGGAACTGTTGCCTTTGGCCTACATCTACACAATAATGGTAGCGTTCCAAGGATTCTTCATTTTCTTGGTTCTAGTAGTCTTCACAAAACCAGTACGTGATGAAGTAAGCCAATGGGCTGTATCCAAGTGGCAAAAAATTAGAGCAAGAAATTCTGAGGTAAGACAGCATTCCCTAAGTTACTATTTATTGTTTACTTGTGTTCAATTTATTCTATAGACAAATACTATAGTAGTAGCTAATCCCATGTCTGTAAAAGATATAAAACTTGAGGAATTCATGGATAATCCAGAAAATGTGGAGAAAGTGGCTGTATAGCATGGAATGAAGAAATTCACTAGCTAGTACAAAATGTATTCAGTTTGTAGAATCATAAGTAGTTAGAGGCGTTATCTAGTAGCTTTGTGTAGCTTACTATCATTAAGCTTGTCATCATCACTATTTACACATATAATATGAATGAAAAATAAACAATACCTATGGTCACAGAAATTGTCTTAATCTGGTACAGTGCATGTAAAGTGAACATATGCTTTTAATGAAAGAGATTTTTAATAAGTAACAGCACCAACAGTACATATTTGCAATTTTTAATTGTATTTAGCTATTAAGTAAATGTTGTCCAATTTACCAAAGATATTATTATCAAATTCTTAACTTACCAGGAATTGATATCACTTTTACCACTTCGCATGCTTCGTGGGTAAGACATAGCCAGAGAGCGCGTGTATGAAACGCTATCTCTCCCTGTACAACGGAAGTTCCTACACGCTACACACTTGGTTGTTCAGATTATGAATTATTAGTGAAGTTGGTTTTATGAAAGGTGTTCTAGGGACTTTGTGGAGGATCTCTGTGCGATTACTGAACGTATGGTAGCCAGAGATGAAAAGTAACATTGTAGCGATTAAACAAATGAGGTAATTTATACCATATGACACTGCCTCTCATGTCATTTTTATAATCTCTTCTCTAGCCAACATTCGGAACTCATCATATACAACCTTGCCGCGACTCACGATGAACTATACTCCATTAAGGTATCCAGATAAACACCTAAAATTAACAATTTCATTGATATAAATGTACTACTTTCAGGCAAAACGGCGCCGTATTCTGCAAACTTGCCGTGGAATGGAAGCAAACGCTCTAGAAATGATTTTAAGGACTTAAGGAGTGTTGTATAAGAGCTTAACTCGCAAAATAAATGCAACTTTAAGCAGGAATGTAAAATAAATATTTCAATGTTGAAGGGTGTTATATACAACGGAGGTTCCCAGACTGTTTGAAGTAGCTATCTCATGAATATATCTGAGCATCACATTCTATCAAATCGCATTTATTCTAGGATAGAATTCTCAGACTTAAAGGCTAACCTAAACAAACAAGACAAGGCCTTTCTATTCTCTTACTCCAACAATGCCAACTTATGCTAGCAAGTAAGGAGTAGATTATTGCGCATAGTAGTTTATTAATGTCATAATAGTTTATCATTGATGCTACTAGCTAGTGCTGGCTAAGAGTCGCTACTCAGAGCTATAAAAGACTCTAAAGGACAAGTAAATGATAATTAAATTGATGAAAAACAATGTGGAGCAATTAAAAGAAAAGAATCTGGTATTGTGCCTAAAGACAACTGAATCAGAGGAATGGAAACAATGCTACATAATTCTTAAAGAAGAAAATAGTTCTTTTACCACAAACTAGACACACTTAACACCACAAAATTAGGCAATAACCTTGAAAATGACATCCAAGATTTCAAATTAATAATTTTTGTTTCAGTGGATGGTGGCTAAAGATGATTTGGCTAAACTTGAACCAACTTTGATGAACAATAAAATAATTGGTTGCATTTGAAGGTCACCAACAAGGCACATTGACACTTCACAACAATGAACTTAAATAGGAAAACGGCACTCTTGCAGAAGAGATCTTATCAATTTTTATATAAGCGTGTTACAAGTGCAATTTTTAACAGAATTATAAAACTAAATATGATAATTTTTACATAGAGAATGACTACTAAAGACTATGTGTCTAGACTTGAAATGGATCTATGTGATATGTTTGGTAATTAACCTTGTGAAAGATGCCAAGCAGTTCTCTTTGAAGATCACATCATATTTTGAATATTAAGTTCCTTTTTGCTATCTATCAATCTGTTTTTGCCTGACTTGTAGCCTTCAATTCTTCCAAGTTCTGGTTCAAAATATGTGTAAAAAGAAGCATGTAGCTTTTTCTACAAGATTTACACTGCTTACTAGAAAAAAAAATCAGTGTTTTCAATGGTTTCCTAATGCAATATGCTAATAGTTTCGACAGTAGATGATGGCTAAAGATTTATTAAATTATCTGATATATAGTTGACACTACAGAACAAAGATGAGAATATTACTGTTCTCACTAAGAATTTATAGACACAGCAAAACAAATATTCAGAAAATGTTCAGTTAAGAGACCTGCAAAGAATCTGGGGGGGAAATGCATTTAAGATTCCACAAGAAGTAAACAGCATAGAATTTTGCTTATACTGGTCTGAGATCTTGTTGGCTGTAAAAAAGAACTGAAGGCTTTTTCTTGGTATATTGTCCAATCATTCATAAAAGGTTGAAGGGTGTAATTGTCCTGTAGGTATATAGCTATTAGCACAGATGGTTTATCCTCGGCATAAAAAACGATGTAATTACCTGGGCTAAGCACACCAAGCAAACAGCAGAAGCAAAATTCTGATACTTTTATGAAATTTAAAAAAATTTAAGCTGGAATATAATTAATGGAAAAAAAAGACTGTAAATCACAATAATACAAACTATATAGCTATGGTTTATGCATGCATTAGCTAAAAATTAATGGTTATAATATTGGTAGGAAGATGTGTATGGGTGGGGGAAGGGAAGTACCTGGGGGAAGGGAAGTGCCTGGTGTCACTAGCGTATACTAGTTGTTCCAAAGGAATGTGCGCAATGTTATGACGTCTTTGAAAAGTGGCATTTTGTTGAACAAATATTGCACTCAATTTATAGGGGATTGAACCAGTACGCTCTATGGCTAATCCCATTTCTCAGATTTGTCTCACTTGTGGTGAACTCACTGCCAAGAAAGACAGGTGAGTCATTGGCACAATGTGTGAGAAGGTCACTACATTATTTCAAAATGTCATTTCTCAAGAGCTGGAAATAAAGAGACCTGCAGGTAGATTTTCATGAACTTCTGCACCTTGGGCCAAACTCTATGTGCACAAAATGCTTCTATGCCTATGATAAAATATTGCTGCTAGCTAAAGAAGTAAGACTGTAAAATAATAATAATAATAATAATAATAATAATAATAATAATAATAATAATAATTAGTATTATTATTATTATTATTATTATTATTATTATCATCATAATTATCATCATCATCATCATCATCATCATCATCATTATTATTATAATTATTATTATCATCATTATTATCATTATTATTCCTTTTTATCATGTTTTTATTATTATATTAAATTTAATGTAATTATCATTACTGCTGTAATATACTTCTTTCCTTTCTTACATTCTTTCTTACTATCTCTCTTTCTATCTCTCTTTCTGTCTCTCTCTCACTCTTTGTCTTGGTAATTTATTTATTTTATAAGACTCATGTCATTGGGAGATCTATAGTGAATCACGTGCTGAATGTCGTGACAGTCAATCCCAATCCCAAATGCTACAGTAGAAATCACAACACACAAACGAGTGTCTCTAGTAATGACAAGTCTAAAAAATGTTGCAAAATTTTATCACTATATCAAGAAAATTTTGTTAAGTAACATTACTAAATTAATGAAGCACCAAAGGTACTAACCCTCGGCGCTATATAAACTAGCTAACTATTACATAATCTGAGACCAGTAGAATATTTTATTGGCAATTCTAATCAGGTAACTATCGAGGATTGATATAGGCTCCAGCAATGAAAATTGTACATGCAAATGGTGTCTCAGTAAGAGAAGCTAAACAGGCCAGAGACATTCATTGGTATATACTTTCAACGCAAAACTCCTCCCACTCGCAACTCCGTTAATTCCTAGCGACGTAAAGTCAGCTCACGTGATTACCGCGCAACGGTAGGGGGAGTTACCTGCACAAGCTAGTACTTACACGGAGCTGAAAGCTTCGTATTTTCTCAAAGATCAGCCCGAAAGTAGCACAATGAAGGGTGCTTAATCGCCGTTCTAAGTAAGTTCATACATAATTAATCATTAATCTCCAAAATCAGAGCGTGACAGAGGACAAAGACAAGACGACTACTGTAACCCTCTCGCGCATCCAGACTGAGTAATTTTATTAATTGCCTCAGAGCGCTGCTGCTAATGTATAAAAATCGATATATATTTTCAATAGACAATATTAAAAAAAAAACTATTTGATAGTCGATTAAAAATTGGAAATATGTGTAGCATTATTATTAGCATGAAGTCTTCAAATACTTTCAAATAAATACCTTGGGCTTTAAAAAATATACTATGAAACTTTTCTTAATAAAGTTTGTGATGTGTTTAATTTTGAAGTAGTAGGGTGGTATCTTTAACCGCTTCGGCGCGCGAACTTTTCAACGGTTCAAATCCGGTATTGTAGCTAGTTGATGTTGAAAATCTCCAGAATAAATTGTCTTAGCCTTTCAAGTGATATACGCATCCTATAAAAATCCTCCACTTAATCACTCTTGGGAGTTTAAGTTTCAGTGCACCTATTCACCGACCTTCGCTAATTGATTTCAGCTTTCGTCGAATGTAATTAGCAAATGCTGTCCCTGTAACTCGACTTAGAAAGAGTTAATAGCTTTAATACTAAAGTAACTAACTCAGTTCTTAATATTAATAGTTATGTCCCTAAGGTCAAGCTAATGATGATTTTTGGAATTTTCGTTCTGCAGTTGCTACATTTAAGTTCTTTTGGCTGAGTTGACAGCAGATAGTCAACTACCAAGATTGTGTATTTAATCGTATGAGTTTTCTTGCATTGAAGGAGACAATGCTTTATTGAGTACTGGACTAAGGTTGAGCTACACTTCTAATTCCACTGATGAAACAGGCGCTGATGACCAGACTTATTCTTGCCATGTTTGGGTCAATTACAACTCTTCTTTACCAGAACTGCAATATTATGAAGGAGCTGGTCCTAGAAAAATATAACTAGTGTGAGGTTTATCTTTGTGCAACCTGAACATGGAGGAGGAAGTTGCCACTGCTTTAACATTTCAATGAAATCAGAGTCCATCTGAATCAAAAGGTTAGCAAAAAGTAAAGTTAATAGTTATTGAAATTTAATTTCCTTCAAGAGTAAAAAAACTAACACCCCTATTGTTACAATGTACTTGATTAACAATGTGTGTGCTTAAAATGACAGATGTAATAAAATAGACACTATGTACTTCTACTCTATTATAGATACTTAGATTTACGGGTTGTCCTGCTGCATTATTATTATACAATGTACCATAAATAAGCATTAAACCTATAATCGCACGAAACTAATTAATTCACCTGTTCAAACATATTTTAGTGTGCCATATTTTGTCACTTACATACAACTTGTAGTCATTTTTCTGGCATATTATTCACTATTTGAAATGAAGAAGAGAAGAATGGTAGTATTATATGTATCTTACATTAACTATATCAAAAAACACAAGAAAAAACAAGCAGCAAAAAAATGTCAGCGGGTCTGGGAAAAGGGACCTTATGGCGCAAAAATTGAAATTGAGATATAGGCTCTAGTAGTAAGTCATCAGAAAAATTCTTTCTTTCTCCTATTTTTTTTTTTTGCAGAATTAGTCTTAGTGACCCCTTACACGTCGAAGGCTTTACCCTCCAGTATTTTAGCACTAAGTTGAGATAAATTGTAGCTTTTTGTTAGCATAAAAAACTCTATTTTTTTTGGTTTGCTCCATAAGGTCCCTTTTCCTAGACCCACTCACAAATATTTGCACTAATCACAATCAATAAGTTTAATATAATATAAAATTTTGCCAGTTCTCTCATTCGAAACGTAATAAATATATGACAGGTTAATTAAAAAAAAAAAATTCTATTGGTTTTGGTTACTTAGTCGTTACATACTAACTTATGTTGTTCTTATGAGAGTATAACTTGAGTAAAATTAACAAAAAAATAAGTTCTAATGGATATGTGAGAAGTACTAAGGTGTGTGTTTGTGAATGTAGTTGTTGATGTTTACTACTAAATATTTTCCCTTATGTTGTTAAATATTAGAGTTGATTCTGTATAGCTACTATAATTAGAGATACTGTATCTTGCTACACTTCATGCATCCTTTTTACATTATTTGTTTTGTCAAAACTAACTAAACACATTAGGATAGTTTATTGAGTATCATTAATTATGCATAATTAAATTAGATACACGTTTAATTATCTACAGAATGTATGCAGCTCTCAATATTGTCAAGCTATACAACTGAAGATGGTCTAGCAGTTGTCTATATTCTACGAGTAATACTGAAGAATGTTACTTCCTTTAACTGTGACAATGAGACTATTCAGGTATCAGTTGTCGTTTCCATATGTGTATGGCTTCACTAGCATAAATTATGAATTGATTTATACTAGAATACATTCATCCAGTCGTTAAGTTTAGGTCACAATGTATAGAACAATAGTGTTTGTAACAAAGAAATCATTTTGTATAATCATTCTTTTGACTTATAATTATAAATAAAAAAAACTTGTTTGGGTTTTTTCTTAAGTGAAGGCTGTAGTTCAAGTGAGTTCATTAAACCTTCTTATTTACTATATTAAAATAAGTAACTTGCTTAAAAAGTAGAATCTTGTTTATGTTTTACTTTCTAATGTTTTGTTATTATCTTCCAAAGTACCGTACATAGGTTGTACTAGTTCCAAATTTGGTACAGACGTTAAACATTGGGTTGTATTAAATCATTATGATATCAACATTATTGTTAAAAAGAGATTCATGAATGTTTAAGTCTGAATCCCCGAGCTCAATGATCTGATGAGAGACCAAACTCTTTGCCAGCTTTCTTAACTAGCACACAAGACTTCGACATGAATATAATTATATTCGGTAAAGAGTCTATGCTGGTGTGCTCATAGATTTCACACTTGGTAATGGGTGTGAATTTCATGCTAAGTGTGCATTTACACCAGGTGAAAAGTGTGAAAAGTGTTTCTTAAAATTTATGTACTGGTATGTAAATAATATTATTATTATTAGGGGTAAATTATGAATCTTGTAAAACATCAGTTACAGTATTCAGTACTATGGTACAGACATGAAGTGAAATAGATTTTCTCACAAACTTAGATCTGGTAACGTACTTCAATTGTATGCACAACTAAGCCTTGCTTTGACATCTTTAAATATACTGCATTGGAATGTATGCTAAGAAAATTTAAATGTGTAACGTTTTTGGAATATTCTATAATACTAGGAGTTGTATCAAGCTTTAATGCTTCATTACTTTTATTTTTTGTTTAGTTACCCTTGAGATATCAGCTATATTTAATTCCACTACAAATCATCACCTTTTGAATACATGTGATAATTAATAAACAATTTATTGATTAAGGTCACTTTTTAATTTCGTATCAAATTATTAGTTATAGAAACCTTTCATACAAAAGCATGGCATTAATAATACCCTACTGCTGTGCTCTTAACTAAGGCAGTTTTCTAAATATTTTCAAACCAGAGTATTTGCAGATTTAAATATCTATTGTTTTTGCTGTTATTAAATTCAAACTATGATCATGTGACCAAATGCTTGATTAATTATTGCTGTTACTCTGTGTCTATAAAACTTCAGTTTAAGCTTGATTCTTTATACAGTTTGGATAAGAATTAACAAATACTACTTATTTGTAACATATACATATTCATTTGAAAAGGTATACATAAGGTTTCAAATTATAATGAACATTATTTTTATATAACTATTAATGCAAAACTGGTGTACATGTATTTAAGAGTAGCTGTACTAAATTAAATACATTTCTGAAATTATTATTATAGCATCAACTACATTTTTCCACTACGTTTATATCTTCAAGTCCTGTCACTTCATTTAACATAGCTACATATATTAATATCATAAAACACTAATATAGCTAGGAGTTAAAACTTTTTGTATTAGTGAGTGTAATATTTTTTCTTTCAAAAAGGTTGTGCCTATTAACTTATTATTAATTTCTACTTCTATAAACACTATATCTAGATGCCTTCAATCAAACGTCTCTAATTGAATAAACTTTTTTTATTTGTAACTAAATGCTGGATGTAAAGCAAAATAATTATCCCTGCACACACAATGTTCTCCCTGTTTATGGGCAGTATACATTTTCGTTAACTAATCGGTTATTGCTACAACGATTCAATTTACGATGGTATTGGACCAATACATGTACAAACATTTTCTATAGTATTCTAGCTCTTCTATTGTCCATCAATATTATTAACTTAGCTACTATTCCCCTTATTTATTGCACTAGCTAACTTTATACTAAACACTTGGTTTCATTAAACCACTATAAATTTCACTTAATTAGCTACTTGCATAGGAACTTAAGATATTTGATAATGAAGAGTTGCTTAGTTATTTTAGTGACAAATATACTTTTCTATTACACCAGAAAATAATGTATTTATATTGTAAGAAATCATACAATATACCAATTATTAATCCTATATACAATAATGTATTATTAAATCCGTAATATGAAATGGTCAAGAGTTGGAACTGGTCTATATGAGTTTATATATAATTTAGTTTGAGTATCAATATAAGAAGAGGTGATAATACAACTGTTCTGGTTAGCTAGTTCATAACAAGATCACAAAAAAAAAGAAGAATGTTTAAAATTGAGTCTAGGCATACCTGAGTTAGAAGGTATGTAGGACATCATTGCACTAATTATATCACTCCATATTCACTCCTTGTCATCCTATCAACTTTTCTACAATACTTTGACTTACTGAGGTCTATCTTTATTTCATGTTTTTTTAAGTGCTTAGAGCACACTGTGATCTACACTAACCATTAAACTGACCAATCACAAGGAAGAAAACAAGTGTAAGATGACCACAAGCATTCTCACTAACTAAGCATTTATAACAAGTAAACTAGCAACACAAAATGCCAAAGTTTCAGCTGAAACTGCAGCTACTGAAAACTACCACACAA
>WLWI01001833.1_pt1 | contig 18323 bp, 18 predicted proteins | sample 6701501 | NCBI WGS metagenome assembly WLWI01 (sample SAMN12718690, study PRJNA515312) | sponge metagenome | isolation source: marine sponge | host: Mycale hentscheli | place: New Zealand: South Island, Marlborough, Capsize Point | collected 2014-11-01
AGTTCTTTTTTTGTACTCCGTACAATTGCTTTCAGACTCCGACGGTGAAGTGGAAAAAGCCCTAGAACGCTTCATTAGCAATCACAGCTAAGGAACACGGCGACGAACGCTGTTCTTCTTTGTCAGAGTAAGGTCACGTGAAAGTCGTGTGACAGCCCGCGCACGTTAAATAATTTCTCGAAGGTGTGGGCGTGGCCAAAGTTGGCGGTTCTTGTGCAGCGAATACCCGTGTCTTTTCCGTTTGTTGTATCCTTCGGCTGGCTGGCCGTAAAGACCGACTAAACGGTGGATTGGAAGATTACTTTGGTAAAATGAACGGACAATGACCGATGGCCGCTATTAATTTTGCACACTGAACGTGGCTAAAGAACGTTAAACCAAACAATTCTGTTTAGTGCAATAAGCGACGAAGTGAACCTCCAAGCAAAAATAAGGGCCAAAGTACAAAACAACATGCATAAGTCCACACATATATATATAAACTAGTGGTGTGTGCTTGAGCACAAATGGCGAGTGAGCTAGCCTAGCTTTGTTTAAGGGTGCTCAAACATAGCAACGCTTGGACGTTGTTAGTCGCGCACTCAGGGAGTTAGTGGCGCAGTTATCAACCACAAAATCACACCCTCGCATTCAACTAAAAGTGCCCGCTAAATCCAGCTGTAGCTCCCGCAGAAAAAAAAAAGTGCGTGCTTAGACTACGCGTGGCTTCCTACTACAAGCCAAGTGTTTATAGGCTGTGGTTTGTTCAAGTGGCTAGTTTTCTAAACTATCGATCGATCTAGTACAATCCAATGCTTACTATAGTATGTCCAAGTTGAGTTGGCGCGGTAAAAACCGTTAATAACTTTTGAACGGAAGTAGCTATGCTTCCGGGGTTTGTACCATTCGAAAGCTCGTGCCGAAGCGGTCCGGAAAATTCCCTTTAAAAACTTCTGAGCCAGCGGGAAAGTGCAGTTTCAAAACTCATTAGAAAAGTCTATGGGAATAAATAAAACCACACGTTTCCCGCGCTATGAGGTACGTTTGTATCACGGGTTGCTTGTCCACTCAGATTTTCTTACCTGTTTAAATAGGGCCTATTTATTTAGAAACTCAGCCAATTTACTGTTTGCTGACCAAGATAATAAGATATACAATTCATCATAGACTCTATATGCCACTATTCATGCTTTAGCTGTCCATTACGCCTCATGTCTATTATAGGTACAGTGTTCTATGGTTATGGTGATGCTATTTACCACCCTCCAAATTCAACTGCTGCTTGTATCTACCACAATTTCATGTCATCATAAAAATTATATAATAAATATATAATTATATATTGTACATGTCATTATAAAAATATATTAATTGTCAATTTTTTTTTGTATAATTTAAAAAAAAATTGAAATTTAACAAGTAGATAGAAAATATAGTAAAATCATGAATAAAATAATATGAATAGTTAAGTGTGAAGGACAAAGTAATACTGGAATGTGTGTGGCCATAGCTAAAGTGTAGGTGATATAGGTGATGTGCTGGATTCTTCACATTACTGTTGAGTACTTCAGAAATTCGTCACACCAAGATAAGAATAGAGTTTAAATACATGCTTAAGCACACAACAATCAGACTTACTTGAGGAGGCATTCAGCCGCGGTCCTGTGCTTCTTTCCTGTAAGCTCTGTAGCTCCAGATAACCCTCCGCAACCTTCAACCAGTTTTAGCGCACAACTAGAAGCTCGTACAGACTATAAACTACGAGTGATTAGTTATAATTGGGCATATATTGAATACAGCTGCGGAAGAAACTGCCATAGCTTCTTTTTCATTTCAACAAGTAAACTTACGGTAATAATGCGCAACTTGGACCCGCCCCGTTTTTACTGTGGGCGTCGACATTTTTGCGCGTTTGAGCTACTACTGTCATATGACCTTAATTGGTCTCCGGTTTCGCCAAGTACATTCCTCTTTTGCCACATTTATGGTCGCGCCAACTCAACGTGGACATACTATAGAAAAAGAAGCAGGCAGACTGCAGCCTGGTCCCTAGCAGAAGTCCACTGGGTGTGGTTTCCAGGCCGGTCAGCGTGGGCATCCTTAGACCGGTCCCTAGCAGAAGTCCACTGGGTGTAGTTTCCAGGCCGGTCGGCGTGGGCATCCTGTAGTTTCCAGGCCGGTCGGCGTGGGCATCCTGTAGTTTCCTGGCCGGTCAGCGTGGGCATCCCTGGGCTGGCCACTAGCAGCACTCCACTGGGTGTGGTTTCCAGGCGGGTCAGCGTGGGCATTTCTGGACCGGTCCCTAGCAGAAGTCCACTGGGTGTGGTTTCCAGGCCGGTCAGCGTGGGCATCCCTGGACTGGTCCCTAGCAGTTGTCCACTGGGTGTAGTTTCCAGGCTGGTCAGCGTGGGCATCCCTGGACCGGTCCTTAGCAGCAGTCCACTGGGTGTGGTTACCAGGTCGGTCAGCGTGGGCATCCCTGGACTGGTCCCTAGCAGCAGTCCACTGGGTGTGATTTCCAGTCCAGTTGGTACAGAGGATGATTCTGATCTGACCTATCTACACAGTGAGCAAATACATGTATATTATGGTGATGATGGATGTAGCCATTCTGAAGTGGATGATTTGCTTGACCAGATTTGCACTGTAGCTGAGAAATTAAATTATCCATGTAGTCTAGACTCGTTAACCTTGGTAATTTCGCTACGTGATGTCAGTCTCAGCTACTCTGAAGGTATGTCTATCCATAATTATCACAGCTCATGGAAGCAACACTATCCAGTAATTTCATTTATGTTGAATGGCCATCTTCATATTGAGTATGTCAGATTAAGTGGTGCCCTTGGTCTCCTGGTTTGTTCGGCCACGCAGTGGCACAGAATACTGCATAAGTATGAGGTGCATGTAAGTGATCTTGCAAAGTGGTCTTGTAAGCAGGTATGTGAAGACGTCAGATCGAGAGGAGATGCTCACAAATGGGTGGCAGCATATGATGGTTTCTATTTAACTCGAGGCCATTATTCAAACAATTCCTCTGGTAGTCTTCATGATTATGAGAGTGGAAAAATAGCATATTTTGCCCATCGCACTAAGAGAAGACCTGGTCACAACTGGGAAGGTACATCTGCTGCAGTTGAGATGGACATGTTGGATGAGTTGCTAAGGGAAGCTAAGATAGATGGTTTTGTGGTGAAAGAGATGGTGACCTACAAGGATTCTTAAGCAAATGAAACATATTGCAAGTATTTTCCTGAAGGCATCCTCACTTATTGTTCCAATCATTGCACGAAAGCTTTTCACAAGCACCTGGAAACATTAAAAAGGAATAAATGTCAGATAGGGAAACGAACACAATGTGACAATTGTTTGTTGTTGTTGTTGTTGTTTTTACTTTATTCTACAGTGCAAAAATGTTAGTTTTATGTGTAAGAGAATGCCAGAGAGCTTCCTGAATAAGTGCAAGGCATCATTGAGCAACCTTATAGCATCAGACCGAGTGCAATCCTCAGAGGATATATATGAGGCATTCTACGAAGAAATCCTCAATTTGGATCGGCACTACTGTTATGATGACTGTAGTTCATCCTGGTGCTTGCACAACAAGGTAAACAGCAATCACATAAAAATTACATTAGTAAATAATTTAGAAAACAGTGTCCCCATACTCATAGAATAAGATTATTGTAAATAAAAATTTAAAAAAATTATATCTACATTGCAATTCATAACCGAAAATAGCATTATTATATGAACTGAACTGAAGAAGGTGTAATAAACTCACTAGGACATTTTCCTTTCCTTTCCAAAGCTGGAATAACCTGTAATGAAAATATTACTTCAGTAAAAATAGACTCCTCCCAATATAATATGTACATCGTCCAATCTACACACTGTCAATACATTCCATACAATAGCTACATATCGTGGGTAAATCATTTCTTCTTACATGTTTACTCTCCCAATTAAATTCAAGATAGAAATTTTTTATCAACCTACCAATCTTTTATATCTCATAACTTTCTATGTACTAATTCATTAACCTTCATTTTTTTTCTACAGGTCAGTGGAGTATATTATTAGTTTCAGTTACAGATTTAACACTGTTCCATAAAGTTCTAATTAATTAGAAATTCTTTCCCATTCAGTCAATTACAACTATTTTTTTAAACATTTTTAAAATCTATTTTTATTATGAGTGAAACAGTTATATTTGAATGAAATTAAGTTTATACATTAAATAATGTCTGGAAACATCAGAATTTGTGAATAATGAAAGTTATCAATAAATATTAGATGAAATAGTCAATACCTAAACCTTTCACCAATTCCTTTTTCTTCTTTTTCCACGCCCCTTCACTGTGCTTCCTTTGGGCTTTGTAGAAGTGGAAATAGTGGGTGTATGTTTGGATGACTGTTCAGGGTGTGTAAGGCCCCAAGCAATGTAGTGAATAGATGGAGGGTGTGGCTCGAAGTAAGAGCCACGCTCGAAGGACCAGACTGTTAACGCCTGATGGCGGCAGGTAGACTAACCTTTCGCGTAACCCTTAAGGTTTTGCTACTAGATAAGACTCGAAAAGTCCGCACTCCCCAACTTAACAACAACTGGAGTTCAGAACATTCAACAACAACAATACAATAATTGAACAGAACTTAAATGGATACTACATAAATGATGATACCGTGGTTATCTATGAATATAATTTACGTAAGGTAAGGTAAGGTCATGTGTTTGTAGGGTGACGATTTCCGGGGCCTGGGCTTGAGCTGCAACCCTTCCCTGTTCAGTTGTCTGAACCTGAACATACTGGTGGGGAGGGGTTGCACCGCACGGTGCGTCATTCTCGTCCACCTGTAGTGGTATGAGGTGTTGAGTGGATCGTCTTAGAGTTCGCCCTTTGCATAGAACATCGGTGACTCTCACGATGCCATCGTCCCCTGGATAGACGCTCTTGATCCTTGTGAGTGGCCAACGTCGGTAGCCAAACACCTCATTGTCCTTGAGGAAGACCACGTCTCCTTCCTTGAAGGTGTGGTTTCCCTTGTGCCAAGTGTGTCGTCGCTGGAGAGCCTGCAGGTATTGTGACTTCCACGCAATCCAGAAGTCTTGGGCCAGTCGCTTGGTCAATTGCCAACGTCTAAGGGAGGAGATCTTTGCCTGGCTGGCAGGATGGCTGGGTGGGGCTAAGAGTGGCCTGCCTATTAGAAAGTGGCCGGGTGTTAGACTGTGAGGCTCGTTGCACAGAGGGCAGTTTCGACTGGTGATGGCAGATAAGGCTGAGGTAGACTTCATTGAAGTTAAAGCAGGCGTTGAAGTCGATGACGGTTAGTACAATTGGGTCGAACTGTAGCTGGAGAGGGTGTGTTCCAAGGGCTGCGCATAAGAAAGAAGTTCCTCCAAGTCAGGCACCTTGGTACTGGAAGCTATATGTTTGGTCCACTCCTCTCGCAGCTTGGGTGTGAATTCCTCACAGGCTATAGCGGTAATAAACTGCGAGAGAGAGTCACACCCCAACTCCTTGATTGCTTTGAATGGATTGAGGTAACGTTCTCGAAGCTCCGCGAAACCTTCTTCGGAGAAGTCAATTGCTCCCTTCTCTAGGACCTTCCGGACTAGGAGAGGAAAGACCTTCCGGGGAGCTCCGTATTTGTGGTGAGCGCCTTCAGTGCATCCGCGTAGCCTTCGTCTGAGTGGGTGTGGGCTTGCACGATACGTTGAGCTTCAGGGTGTGCCATGGACTTGAGAAGAATACAAACCTTCTCGTGGTCTGTGAAGCCTCTTCCCCTACCGTCCATAGCTGAGGTGAACAGCCGATGGAAGTGTCTCCACTCGGTTGGCTCACCACTGAAGCTAGGCATCTCCATCTTTATCTTCGGTCCACGAGATCGCGAAGTGGTGGTTGATGATTCCGTGGACGAAGCTGTAGGTTCTGGCGTCTTGCGATGGCGTCGTTTCCTGAACTCATGTAGTTGCTCCAGGAGGGGTTTCTGACACCCGGCGACCTCGGTCCTAAGTGGTCCAACCTCTTCCAGACTGAGGGTGAGGATCTGGTCCATCAAGTCTTCGAAAGCTGCTCGCAGAGTTAAGCTTTCCGACTCAAACTCTGGTGTCTCCATGCTCATAGTGTCGCGAAACATGGAGTACTTGGCACGCAGGTTCTTAGACTTGATGACACAGTTGAAGCACTCCAGGTACTCCTCCATCTGACGTAGAAGATCCAGGTGCTCTTCATGGGTTTCGGCTGCTGAGTCCTCCTCCTCAGCGTCAACATCAGGCTGGGCTTTGCCCTCTTCCATCAACTCCTGGTATCTCTGCTGGATAGCTTCGTGAAGGTGAATGTCCTTCTTGAGCTTGGCTAGGCAGGTTTGAACAACATAAGGCGGTACCGAGTCGAGTTCCTTGGACTTGAACTCAGCCGGCTTGAGCTTGGCTTTGGTGAGCTGTCCGCGGCGAGAGGCGCGCTTGTCCTTTGCCACTTCCAGGTTCCTAACTTCTCTGAAGGTAGGCAGTGGCTCCATTGCAGAGATGAAATGAGTTGACCTTTGAGAAGCGAAGTGAAATGTGATGTGACCCTTCCCGAGGTGTCAATTGAGTTGATTGACACTTGATCGAGGTGTTGATCGACTGTTTGTCTTGACTTGGCAAAACAATTGATTGCCGTAGTTGCCTTCTCCGAGCAGGTAGGAACCCCGCGGCTAGAGAAAAGCTTTCAGACTGAGACCTTGAAAGAGATCAGTGGTGTCTCTCTTAGGCTTTGACCCCGCTCTAAGCTACTCACCAGAAGTCGCTCTGGTGAGAGAGGAGCGGGCGTGTCGAAGTGCCTTCGATACGCACTTATTGTAGATGATGAGCGGGTCGCTGATCCTTCTCGCCAAGACGAATATCTGGCTCGAAGGACCAATTGTTCGGGGTGTGTAAGGCCCCAAGCAGTGTAGTGAATAGATGGAGGGTGTGGCTCGAAGTAAGAGCCACGCTCGAAGGACCAGACTGTTAACGCCTGATGGCGGCAGGTAGACTAACCTTTCGCGCAACCCTTAAGGGTTTTCTACTAAATAAGACCCGAAAAGCCCGCATTCCCCAACTTAACAACAACTGGAGTTCAGAACATTCAACAACAACAATACAATAATTGAACAGAACTTAAATGGATACTACATAAATGATGATACCGTGGTTATCTATGAATATAATTTACGTAAGGTAAGGTAAGGTTATGTGTTTGTAGGGTGACGATTTCCGGGGCCTGCCTGGGCCTGGGCTTGAGCTGTAACCCTTCCCTGTTCAGTTGTCTGAACCTGAACAATGACATCCAGGTTTTCTCCTCTCTTCAAATTCAGGCCGATGAAAATTTCCGAAGCAGGTACTCTGTCTCCAGCATAGAGGAGCACTACATGTATTACACTGTCGTATGGTTTGCCTTCTTTTCTTTAGTGCCATTCTACAATACACACAATCTCTAACTCTTTCCATTTTGACAGGAACATGGAGTTTTTCTGTAGAAGGTTTCCTGCCTGCTACAGACTGATATAGAGTTATTTGAATTCCACATAGCTGTCACACTATAGTTTCACTAGCGAAATGCCAATCAAATATTAGCTATATATCATGCAACTAATACCAACTATGGAGTTAGCTAGCTTTATATCAATAATCTAAGATACAAATAATGTAAGTATCAGGCTAATAACTACCCAACTAAGAAAGGTAACTCTCTATACCAAGCTCCTACACTAAAAATAGTTTATATATTTGAAAATTGGATTGTCACTAAGACTAACCTTGCTGGAAGCATTATGGGGACTTGAAATGTCTTCTGCTGGGGAAGAAAGCTGTAGCATGTCAACTGTCTGGGATCCATCTCAGACAAAGTAATCAAGCCCTGGCATCCACGAACATTTGTCACCCATTGTCACCCAGCTCAACTTACCTACTCATATATCACCTTCCCATTGAACTTACCTTACCTTACCTGACCCATGTACATAATCATATTCATACCTAGCTAAAACCACAGGCTTCAGCCTGTAGTTATTCCCTTATAGGTTTTGTGATTATGTATTACTTCTTGTTGTATGATTACCTAAACTCACTGAGTTGTTATCGGTGGGAGCACGCGCTGTGGGGCAGACAGACAAGGCTGCATTTGTTATTTGATTGCGTCAACGGGGTCATATACCTGGTCCTTCTCCAACAGGACTATGTGGGCGTGTTCATACTTAGGGCACGCACATCAACATTGTCAGAATTGTATGATAAAACACTGTCATTATACGTTGCAACATGATCTTCACTATCATCCTCAGAACCGAGAAGATCGAACACTTGCTGGCCGTTCATAGCGATGTAACGGACTTTTAAAAATCATAGAAAATATTTCTCTTCTTATTAAATGTAAACTGCTCATTTCTAGCTTTTAAAAATGATGATCTCTTACCTATGGGCTAAAAATTATTATACATATATGAAGTAGTTCGTGAGAAAAAAATTGATGTCAATTACTCATCCTCTTTTGTATTACGTGGGAGACTAAGAGGTAACCCTTTGCAGACGAACGCGGGCGAGCAATTATGTAATTAAATATGCGCACGCCGTAAAACCAACTAGTTGCCTGAGACAGCATTTTGCCAGTGGAGTTCGACACGTGAATAAAGAAAACGGGCGAGTGTTTCTTTTGTGTTAGGCCTCAAGTAATCTGCCTCTAGCGTTGTAGCTATGGTAATTCGTTTGTTTATAATTTATAGAGTTGTTTTGAATACAAACTTAGTTGGAATTATCGAGGAGGCCATAGTTTATTAGCTATTTTTTTAGCTTATATTTATGAAAGTAGAAATCACACCCAAGTGTAAGTTCTAGTTTTAGTTTGCTTATTTCTAGCTACTTCAGGCCTTTACTTCTTAGTATATGTTCTATTTGAACATAGCTAGACACAAAGTGTAGACAAAAAAAAATTTTTTAATTTTATTATTAGAAATGAAAAAGTTTGGTAGGGTGACTAGTTAGCTAATGATTAAAGTTTGGTACGTGGCTAGTTAGCTAATGAGTGTTAGAAATGAAAAAGTTTGGTACGGTGGCTTGTTAGCTAATGAGTATTAGAAATGAAATAGTGTGGCTAGTTAGCTAATGAGTATTACAAATGAAACAGTTTGATATAGTGGCTAGTTAGATAATGAGTATTAGAAAAGTGAGGGTGGCCAGTTAGCTAATGATTAAGTGAAATTGCTATGTAGACTCTGTTACCGTCTATGACACTGTCTCTTTGATGGTTGTTTAGGTGTAGGGGAAGGTGATGGACTGATTGTGAAGTTGGAGGTGATGAGCATGAAGACTGAGAGAGTGTCACACATTCATTCAAAGCAGCAGCACGTGCAAGATCAGGATCAGGACAGTCTGTGTCTCTGACTTCTTCAGGACAATACTCTCGGATTTTTTCGAAGAGGTAATGCTGTCTGTCTTGAGATAGTCCAGGTGGCTGAATTTCTTCAGGCAAATTATTGGGACTGGGTTGCCAATGGACATGTTGCTTGGTAAGAACATTTAAGACTTTCTCTTCCCCATCAGAGACCTGTTTGACGACAACTTGACCCCGTCTGCTATCCTCAAAAATAAGATGATTTAAGACTTTCTCTTCCCCATCAGAGACCTGTATGACGACAACTTGACCCCGTCTGCTATCCTCAAAAATAAGATGATGTAAGGATTTAATTCCATCAAATGCTTGTCTCTTAAAATACGACCTAAAGTACTCTGACCAGTTATATTGATGGACAATAGTGGTTCCATTCTCTTTCCCAACTAGTTGTGCTATGTTTATAGAGGCTGATTCATTGACAACTTTGACCATCCAACAATGGTTCGCCTAAACTTCTGTTTTTTTTTCTGGGGAAAACTTTGTGTGACCAACTATCACGAAACTGATTTCAACTCCATGCAAGGTATTGCATGACAAACCTATAGTTACATTATTCAATCAGTGTAAGTTAAAAGAGTTTAATTATAGCATACCTATTCTTATTCTGCCCACTGCAATTATCTGCATGAAGAAACACGTTTGTTTCTCCTAGATTGTGGGTAGTTAAGAAGTGATGGAGGAGGCTGATGACACAGTTTGCACCTTTCCCAATGTTCGTCCCCTTATCGATGAGGTAGTTCACCTATTGGTGATGCTTTATGGTAATATCATTATATTCAACTATAATCATAGTCCTCACCTGCCGAGAGATGGCTTCACAGTGAACACCAAAAATGCCACACTTGCTCGGAGTCAGAAAGTACACTGGTCCTGGTAGTCTAGTTGCTTATGCCCAATTTTTGGTCAACTTGTGACAGAGCAATCCAAGGCACCAAACTTTGTACAGTCACTCTTTAGCATGTATAGAATGATTTCAGAAGGGGTGCCACGAAAAATTTGCCCTCTAGCTCGCACTGCGGGCAAAATTTTTGGTATGGAAAAAATGCAAAAAATATATATATTTTAACAGCTCAAATCCGCTAAAATAGCATTATTATAATATGTTAAGATATCCAGAGTTATATTTTGCACTGAAAAAATAGAAGCACGGGCATTTCCATTTAGAACACTCCTCAAGGCATGTGGTTCCTTTCAATCACAGCTGCTGAGAGTAGAACAAACAGATTCCTGGCTAACTAGCTACTCTCATTGTGCCCCCTACATGCAAAAATGGAGAATGAGGGGATAAACTGGTGTATGTGCATTATCTGTGGTACTGGTGGTGGGGACTTGAGATGCCCTGCTGATAGCCATCAAAACAATGGGATTGATGTGTACAAGAATTTTCTTCAAGTAGCTGAAGAGTTTCGTGAACTGGAGGCATTACCTGTCAAAGTTAATTTTGAAGGTGAGTTGGCAGATACATTTTTACATAATAAAGCTAAATGGCACAAGTCATGTCGTTTTAAGTTTGCTCCATCAAAATTGGCCAGAGTTCGGGAACAAATAGGGAAAAAACGTGAGAATCACTTTCCTGCTGCTGATCAGAGGAAGTCAAAACGTAGAGCTAGTGGTATTCCAGATAAAGAAGCATGTATATTTTGCTTCCAAATAACTGGTAAATTGCATCATTGTTCAACCATGGGACTGGATGGTGAACTTCGGAAAATGGCAATGGACTTACAAGACACACTGTTGCTAGCAAGAATTTCAGGTGGCGATTTAGTAGCTCTTGAGGCTAAGTACCATTACAATTGTCTTTCATCCTATAAAAGCCGATATAGAAGCTTAGTTCTGTCTAAAGCATCTTTTGAAGATAGCAAGATTGAAGAGAAACTTATTCTGGCAAGAGCATTTGCTGAGCTTGTATGCTACGTTGAAAGTAACGTAGAGAATGGTGACTTCATCTTTAAAATGTCCCAGTTGCATGACCTATTTGAAAATCGTCTTATTAGTCTGGGTGTAGAAAAAAGCATCAACCCAACTAGGCTAAAGAGGCAGCTTCTAGAACACTTCAGTGGCGAGTGTCAAGAATAGCAAGATGGGAATAAGGTTTTTCTTGTTTTTAATGAAAGCTTAAAAAAATTGCTCAAAGAGTCCATGATTTCTCGTGATCTTGAATCAGAAGCCATTGCAATGGCCAAGTTGGTAAAAGTCATAAGGCATGAGATTTTCAACTGGCAAAATTCCTTCACCTTTTCTGGTAGTTTTCCACCCAACTGCCAGCTTCATTCTGTCCCTACTGTTGTGAAAACACTTATCTCAATGATGCTTAATGGACCTAATGTGCAACATCCAAGGTAATGTTGATTCCCAGGCCTGTCTTACATTGTCTCAGCTTCTTTATTTCAATGTCAAATCTGGAAAAGCAACTGCAGATAAAAGCAGGCACTTGAGAGACCGAGAGCCTCCTCTTCCTCTGTATATAGGTTTAAGCATTCATACGCAAACTAGAAGCAAGAAAATTATAAATAGTCTATATATATAGACTTGGTATTAGTGTCAATTACAATCGTGTGATTGAGCTTGAAATTTATTAGCAACTGCAATTTGTGAACAGTTTGAAGAAGGTGTAGTTTACGAAAAGGTCTCTTCATAGACCATAATCTTTCATCTACAACAAGCCAGGGTTCTTTTCATGGAACTGGCATCAGTATTTTCCAATTCCCAACTGTTAATAATAGTGGTAGTTGCAGGGATCCCGTTGTCTTCCAGCCGAACCGCAATTCTACTGGGTTTTCTCTGCCTGAAAATTACACTAATATTTCTGCTGTAACTAGCAAAACCAATGAACTCACTCTCCCTGATGTAACGCTCACTAATGTTCAAGGTCATCTGAAGAGAGCTAAAAGTGTAGAAGATAAGTGGATTGAGCATTCCCTAAATTTACTCACAAAAGAAAAGCTTGAAAAAGGTGACTTTCTTTCTTGGGCTGCATTCCATGCATCAGCACAACCTGATCCTACTAACCCTGCTGCTGTGATTAGTCTTTTACCACTCATCTCTGACAAAGCTGCTACTATTGACATGGGTTAAACATGGTATGGACATCCAGAGGAAGATTACCAGCTATCTTAATCCCAGTCAGATTCCAGTGATGGCATTTGACCAACCACTATTTGCGCTAGCGAAGTATGTTCAATGGTCATGGCCACAGACCCTTGGTTAAAAATCTTTCGTGGTAATGTTTGGGGGCTTACATATCGAAATGGCTATCTGGGACACCATCGGGGACTTTCTGGATTCCTCTGGTTGGACATCAGCTTTGTGTGAAGCTGGGATAGCCACTTCAGGAACAGCTGATTCCTTCTTGAAAGCCGCCCATCTCACTAAAACCAGGCGAAGTCATCAAATCACTGCATTAGTACTTGCAAAACTGAGACAACAAGCTTGGGAGAATGCAGAAGCCATGGATGGTGATTTTGAAGGGTGGAAACGTGAAATGAAGAACAGTAGTCCAACTTTCCAGTTCTGGGAAATTGTTCTTGAATTTGAAAACATTGCTCTTATATTTATCCGTGCACATCGCAGCAACTATTTTAATTTATTCGTAGAGTCCTTGGAAGCTCTGGTACCTTGGTTCTTTGCCTTAGACCATCCAAATTATGCTCGCTAGATTCCAATCCATATTCGCGACATGAAATCACTTCCAGAAGCTGTGAAGGAAGACTTTCGAAAATTTTGGGTACTTTCAAAGACCTGCAACAAATTCTCATGCATACCTACCTATTGATCAGGCTCATGAACAGAATAACGAGCTAGTGAAAGGAACAGGTGGTGCAGTTGGTCTCACTGAAAATCCAGTTGCCTTCAGAAGGTGGATGGTGGCTGGACCAGAACAAGCAAGACTTTTGACTGAGTTTGAAACCCAATTCCAAGAGGTAGAGGATTCAAAAGGCTTACACCATGAACAAGGCCTTTCTTCCCAAGAACTCTTCAAGAAACATGCTACCAACCTTTTCAAAGCAATGAGCAGTATGGGAAATCCGTTCAAAGATGATTGTCCTTAATTGTTGGCAGTGGATTCCCGAAATTGTGCTACTGAAGCTGTAGTTGCTACAGTACGGGGAATTAAAACTCTGGGTCTTACTCAGTATCAGGCGTATGTTGCTGATGTAATTGTTGCAAAGACTACCTCTCTCATGCACCGATCAAGAGGAACTCTTTGCCATTATTCAAGCGGCAATCACCTAAGGTTCCAACCAAAAGTAAGCAACAAGCATCTAGTGATTGCAACCTTTTAGTCACCTGTATATTGCTAGCCAATATCGTGATGGTGACTTAGACGACTTCTTCTCACATGAAAATCATCCCTGGCCCCCTTCTCTGTCTGACCATGGGAGGCTTCGTCTTCCAAACAAGAAGGCAGACTTGCTAAGCCACTTGGATCCTGCAGATCTTCCTTCCAGCTTTCATGCTAAAGTGTTTGATGGTGCTGCTATTGTCCATGCACTCCCAACAAAGGAAGCTGTTACATTCAATGAGTACAGTGACAAAATATTTTTGCCATGGACAAAGCTGCAACTACAGGACAGTGACAGAATTGACATTGTTTGGGATAGATAAGTCCAAAACAGCCTCAAACAGTCCACCAGGGAAAAGAGAGGGAGAGGGGTAAGAAGGAAAGTGAAAGGTCAGACCAAGCTACCTAAGAATTTTCCGGATTTTTTACGTGACCCTAACAACAAAACAGAACTGTTCGGATTGCTCACTGACAAGGTCGCTGGATGTGATTACCCTCCTGAAATGACAGTGTATATCACTTCAGGTCAGTGCAATATTTAGCTATTATGTTATACTACAAAGTAATTATAAATTATAATAATAATACAGGTGAATCCGTTGTAAGCAGAGGATGTGCTAATGCATCATTGTCCACGTGTGATCATGAGGAGGCAGACACAAGGATTTGTGTTCATGTGCAGGATGCTTTACGAAGTGGAGCTCGTCGAGTCCTAGTCCGCACCGTAGACACAGATGTCATAGTTGTCCTTGCAGGCATTTACTTCACCCTCAAGGATATGTACCAAGATGCAGATATTTGGGTGGGTTTTGGTACTGGTAAACACTACAAGTGTTACAGCATAAACAGCATCTGCCAAAATTTCGGAAAACAACGATCAAGGGCCCTGCCCTTCTTCCATGCTTTTACTGGGTCTGACACCACGTCACAGTTTCTTGGAAAAGGAAAGAAAACAGCTTGGGAAGCCTGGAAGTCTTTTCCTGAAGTGACCGAAGCATTTCTTTGTGCAGCTGACAGACCATTTCAGCCATTATTGTTGCAGCTGAACTCCCCTACTACTGAGAAGTTAGAAAGGTACGTATGTGTTCTATATGACAAGACGACATCCATTTGCTCTGTTAATGATCTACGGCGTGATCTTTTTTGCAAAAAATCTAGGACAATGGAAAATATTCCTCCCACTCAGGTAACTGGCAATTCATAGCATTATACGTAGCCATTTACATGTTGTTGTCATTATGCAGGCAGCTCTCCTACAGCATTCAAACAGGGCTCTCTATCAGGCTAGTATTTGGACCACCAGTCTGCAGGAAATGCAACATGTCCCACTTCCTGAAGAGTTTGGCTGGGTGAGCAATGACAGCTCATGGAAGCCAGTTTGGACAACTCTTCCTGAGGTGGCGAAGTCAAGCCAAGAACTTGTTAAGTGCGGTTGCAAAGCTTTGCCTCTCTGTTCCAGAAGGTGCAAATGTCAAGCAGCAGGCCTTTCTTGTACGGCTCTTTGCCAGTGTGGTGGAAATTGCGACTCTACATGACATTTTGTGACTCATTATATTTTGCATTGAAATGTTTGTGGCAATATTTGAAATCCCAAATAAAATATTTTTTTCGCGGTACCACATAAGAATTCGGCACTCTGTTTTTTGTACCCTTTGGCCAGTAATGGCGAAAATTTCGACTCAAATTATCAAAATAATTATATTTCGCATTCAAAATGTTCATGGTGGCATTTAAAAACTCTAAATATGTGGCCAAAATTTTTAATTTTTCGCGTGTACTGCATCCGAATTCAGCATTTGCTTTTTTGCATGCAGTGCGAGCTAGAAAACTTTTTTTTCGCGGCACCCCTTCTGAAATCACTATATGCATGCTAAAGAGTGTCTGTACAAAGTTTGGTGCTTTGGACCGCTCTGTCACGAAAAAAAGTTTAACAGACCAGACTATAAACCAGGACTGGTGAGTCCTGTATACTTTCACTGCATGAATACATAAGCAGTGAGCCTAAGAATACATAGGCAGTGAGCCTGAGAATACATAGGCAGTGAACCTGAGAATACATAAGCAGTGAGCCTGAGAATGCATAGGCAGTGAGCCTGAGAATGCATAAGCAGTGAGCCTAAGAATACATAAGCAATGAGCCTAAGAATACATAGGCAGTGAGCCTAAGAATACATAGGCAGTGAGCCTAAGAATACATAAGCAGTGAGCCTAAGAATACATAGGCAGTGAGCCTAAGAATACATAGGCAGTGAGCCTAAGAATACAAAGGCAGTGAGCCTGAGAATGCATAGGCAGTGAGCCTGAGAATACATAGGCAGTGAGCCTAAGAATACAAAGGCAGTGAGCCTGAGAATGCATAGACAGTGAGCCTGAGAATACATAATAAGCAGTGAGCCTGAGAATGCATAGGCAGTGAACCTGAGAATACATAGGCAGTGAACCTGAGAATACATAGGCAGTGAGCCTAAGAATACATAGGCAGTGAGCCTGAGAATACCTAGGCAGTGAGCCTAAGAATACAAAGGCAGTGAACCTGAGGCTAGATAGACAGCAAGCCTGAGAATACATAGGCAGTGAGCCTGAGACAAGATAGGCAGTAAGCCTATGAATAGATAGACAGTGAACGTGAGAATACATAGAAAGTGAGTCTGAGAATACCTAGGCAGTGAGCTTGAGAAAACATAGGCAGCAAGCCTGATAGTGCATGCAAAAATAGATAGGCCCTGGGCCTCAGTGCAAGATTAGATAGGCAGTGAGCCCGAGAGTGCACGAATACATTGGTGAGCTAGAGAGCAAGAATGCCTTAACAGCATTGGGTGTGAAAACAGATAGACAGTAACATGAGTGTGAGAATAGACAGGCAGCGAGCCTGATAGTGTGAGAATAGACAGGCAGTAAGCCTGATAGTGTGAGAATAGACAGGCAGTAAGCCTGATAATTTGAGAATAGACAGGCAGTAAGCCTGATAGTGTGAGAATAGACAGGCAGCGAGCCTGAGTGAGAGTGAGAATAGACAGGCAGCGAGCCTGAGATAGGCAGGCAGCAAGCCTGAGTGAGAGTGAGAATAGACAGGCAGCGAGCCTGAGTGAGAGTGAGAATAGATAGGCAGCGAGCCTGCGAGTGAGAGTAGACATGCAGTAAGCCTGATAGTGAGAGAATATGAGCCTGATAATGTAAGACTAGACAGCAGCGAGCCTGACAGTGAGAGAATAGATAGCTGTGAGCCTGATAGTGCAAGAATACACAGGTAGTGAGTGAGAGTAAAAAATAGAGACAGGCAGTGAGTGTGATAGTGTGAGAATAAGTCCAGTACCAAAAGAGTGAAGGGCAGCGTGCCCTGCATAGACACTTTTAAAGGGCCCCCGGCGGACCGTCACACCTCTACTTGGTGGAAATCTAACTATATGTACTAGAACTGCCTACCCATGTTCTATATAATGCCACACTGGCAATAGTGTAGTGTGGCTTATGAGTCCTAAGACACATCCAGCACTAGTTCATTCTCTAATCTCTCTCATCATGTAACCCCTATTTTCTCCACCTCCCTTCTCATGTAACACTCACATCAGCATAAATCTCAATTACAGCATGTACCTGACTGATTCAGGAGTTTCTATGCTTTCGAGAAAACTGATCACTTTGACAGAGCCAATCTTGGCAATACCGTGAGAGGGTCTGGCCATTACTAAATACTGCAGATAGTTACTAATATGCAATGGACAATGATGATCATAAATTGTTGCATGAAGGTTAGAATAAGAAGAGTGGGAGCCGGCTATGCACCCCACACCTGTAACGAAGCCTATGCCTGACCATAATGAGGGTTGGCAGCATGCTCTCGTGATTTAAAGATAGCGACTGTGGGTAGAGTAACAGCATCAGAACTAGAGTCCAACTCTTAACCTAACTGCACTAGTTAAGCAAGGCAAATGGACCGGCAGCATGCCCATGTATTATCGAGCCATAGAACTCCTGTTTTCGGCCGATTACATCTGTAAGTATCTATTGTGTATGAAAGGCCATAAGCCGGGTACTGATGATTTCACAATGAGGTGGTGGCTTGATGATGTAGATCCTATATATCCAACCTAGCTAAGAAAGCTAATTATTTAGAGTACAGACAGTATATCTCCAGCCCCTTACTATTAAAAAAAAACAAACTACCACTGATGAGCAGTCATCCTTAGAGAACTAATAGTGTCGGGTGAATCAGCCATTCTGGCAAGGCAGTAACAGGTAGCTGCTAGGCTTAGGCTACAAGCACTGAGAACAGTGGCTATCAGGACTAATGTAATTGTGCCAGGGTGCCATTGCTCCACATGTGACATACCACATGTGACCACTTAGCCGCATGGTCGCAGTATTTGCAGGTCCTCTGCTGACCTTTACCTGGGTTCGGGTGATGTGATGGTGGGCTACATCTCCGTTAACTTACTCACTCATCACGTAGTTAATTGTGGCTTAATTAGTGTGGGTAAAACCCCTAAGATAATAGCAAATTTTTCTCGTTCTAACAGCCAATAATTACTTCAGCCGAGAATGACTGACTACTCACTGAGATTGTCAACATCTTGCGATAGTACTGGTCTCATATACTGATTACATAACTTGACATACACATTTACATGTATATTTATTGTCACACAAACACTTGT
>WLWI01001836.1_pt1 | contig 18315 bp, 13 predicted proteins | sample 6701501 | NCBI WGS metagenome assembly WLWI01 (sample SAMN12718690, study PRJNA515312) | sponge metagenome | isolation source: marine sponge | host: Mycale hentscheli | place: New Zealand: South Island, Marlborough, Capsize Point | collected 2014-11-01
AGTTTTAAAGATAATACTCTCCATTCCGGAAGGTAGCGAGAAATCTCTGGAAAATGGCTTCTGTCCAGCTTTTCGTCCAGATCACTGTCCTTCAACTTGCAATCGCTAAGTAGTGCTTCCAAAGTTACAAGAGACATCTTCTTGAACTATATAGTCACAATAGAGGGTGTTAAATAAAGGAAGGGAGGCGTGTGCATATAATACCACAAGATGCGCCTCCGCTTAGACCGCTAGAGACCACCACAACACACACCACCGGGTGGTCTTCTAGCCCTAGCTAATCATCCTACCAATAGCTACCGGTAGCGATTGGTAAAGGGTCTGGATACGCGAGACCACACCCACGGGAGAGGACCGGGCACGTAAACGCTCGCGCGATGCGGCGGGTCTCGCCACGCACCTGACTACTACGCAGGAAGAAATGGCGGTGTGATCTCTCGATAACTCGCAGCGCTAATAAATGCTGGTTTTTGTGCAGACACATCCTCCTATGAAGCCAAAGCCCAGAGAGTGTGGCTGCTTAGTTCCTCAAAATAAGAGAGAAGGTTAGCTACAAGGGTAAGGTTTATTAAAGATAATACTGATTTTATTACAGGTGATTCTAATGGATATTGCAGGCAATAGTATTTACATGAATCTTTCAACTTAAAACAAGTCATCTCTGCATACTAAACTTCTTCTGTATAGGCTAAAATGTCCAAAACATTTTGAATAGTCTCATATTCTTTAAAATACATGTCAAATATTGCATTTTTTCCAGTATGTAGAAACAAATTATTGAAGCAGTACACGTATTAACTGGTCTAAAATTCAATTATGTGGTTGTTACGCCTTCATTGAGCTAAAAACCTTCCAATACTTGTTTGTGGGGTGTAAGTCCACAAGCAGCAAATATTATTGTTTCCTTCCGAAGGACCACTCTGCTAGCCAGAGAACACACACACAGACTAGCCTTGTTTTAGGTGTGTGACTTGATTAGTTTCCTGTGTGAGTAGATCCTCAACTGCTCTTCAACTACAATGCAGGAGGGTGACACACTAGCTACCGCTACTAGCACTCACAACACACAGGATTCACAAAGATTCAATCTACAGAAAACTCATTCATTCAATACAATACATGTGACAGAATGATTCTAAAAAATGCACACTGGTGTGAGTTAAATAAAAAAAAAGGAATGTTAATGAATTCAAAGATAGTAATTCGTTTGGTGTTTGGGAGACCCAAACAATACTCCTTTAGTCCATTTTTGTGTAATTAATTTCAATCTGTTGCTTCAGTTGAATAGAAACTCGAATGCAACAGTGCAGGAGTGAAATGATGCTTTGCTAATTTGCTTACATCCTCAACTTGACTCTCTTTCTGTCATGTTCATGGAAAAACTAAAATTGTACCATTTCAAATACTATATATGTTTTCTTGGATTATTTATATATAGCTCGCTATTAACGAACTTTTTGCTTAACGATGATTCATTTTAGTTCTGAATTAACTCTAACTGTCTCAGTATTTTGCTGTAGATTCTTCAAAATATTTGCCAGTTTGATTTTTTTAAGCTTAGCATAATCAAATATCTTACAGCAGGGAAAATTTAAGGAATATTAATCACTGTGATGGTGTGCCCTATCAATTAATTTATGTAGCTTTACCTAACTTTTCAATTTTTTCATATGTATTTTTTCACTAAATCGTTTTGAAGTTATATCAGATGCTTGTAATTTCTCAGCAAATGATTCAGTAAGACGGTGGGTGCTGAAACATCATCTATTTGCCTTTATTTTGTTTTTGTTTTTTAGGACCAGAGGAATGATTATGACTTAGTATGTACCAGCTATGGTGTCGCTGTATTTTATAGAAAGCTAAACTTTTGTGAACTTCGTAAATAATCAAAAAGATAAAGTATTTCTAGGAATATTTGCTTAGATGCCAAAATATATTAATCTTATCAATATATACTGTTGATGCTTACACATTTTTTTAAACAATGAAAGGAATAAAAGGAAAAGCTAAACCTGTGTAGACCCTACCCCCCAATCTATTTGAGCAGACATGCAGATCTTTTTTTTTAAACTGGAAATTCGAATGGCACGTAGCTACAGGTTAAAAAATTGGCTGCAGCTAAACACCAGTTAAAAGAAATAAACGAGTCTACTACACTTCTAGTGGCTACAACTGGTGGTATTGATTCCCACCACATTGTGTTACCAGCAGAATAAAACCATTCCCCAGAAACAAAATGAATTGGAAATACTTTTTAAAACAACAATAGCGGAAATAAATGATTATTGTGAATTGAAAATGAATGTTATGTAATGTTTAGTTCAGTGGCTCTGGAATTCCCATAGAATGGTGTCTTGGACATGCCAATTCTGGCAATAGAGCAATAAAGTAAAAATCCTGGAGTTTTTTTTTTTAGGTTTTTTTCTCCTCCTATGACAAATCTTTGTAAACTCTTTGAACGTGTATATCAACATCTGTTCTAACAACAAAATCACTTTGGGTACAACAGAGTTGTGCTTGACTGTGATGGTAGTAATCATGATTTCTTTTTAATTTAACTTAATCATTTTTGTTTTGCAGGCAAAAACAATTGTTTCTTGTGCTGGTTCTTTCAAAGTAAGGCCACGAGCACTATATAGGTTTATTTTATTTCCAGCAAACCAAGTGGATGTGCTTTTTCACTGGGATCAGTAACCAGTCCATCCGGTGTTGCTGCAAGCCACCATGGATTATCTCCCAACCCCCCATGATATAAATAGGCCACAGTCATTAACAGTCAAGTAAGGATGATGTTGCTTCAATTGGTACAATCTGTACTCTTCTTTGGCTCTATTTTCCAATACTTTGCCATAATGAGTGGCTGCGTTCTACTATAGAAATTCAGTCTCTTTCTTCATTCAGCGATCCATACATCACTGTCAGCTTGGCTTGTTGTGTGCTTTTGTATGTGGCTAATTTCCCCACTAGTCTCTTGTACTTTTGTCTTGTAAAAACTTGTTTTTAGTGTCTTCAAATGCTCTCAGAGACACATCGTCGTAAAAATCACTTGGTGAAACTCCACCATCATACCTAGCATATGCCTTCCTGCCCTTACAGGATTCCTTCTTAAGTAACTTTTTTCATTCGTCATTGCTGCTCAATACTGTCCTTTCCTTTTCTTTCCTTTTCACTGCTTGCCTTATAGCAGACTGTTGAGATGAATCCTTTGAAAATCTTTGTTGGAGATAAGTATGTAATCTGCTTCCATTCCACAGGTCCCACCCACTGTTTGCCCATGTTGTGTTACAAACCTGCACCTATGCAACAGTGCTCCCATGAGCCATACTGTGAGCGGTTATTGACTTCCTCCATCGTACTTTGTGTGCACGTGGATCTATGACTCTGCCAAGTTTGTGGTGACATTGTCAATTAGTTACTCAGCCTTAGCAATCAGCCTGCTCAAAATAACTTGAATGTCATGGTATATTTTTGGGTTAATCTCAGTCGCAGTCAACTCCCCTTGAGGTACTTCCTCTTCTGTGAAATGGTCTAACTCAGTTTCCCTCCACAAAATAAGATAAGCGAGCATTTTAATAATGTACAAACAATTTATGCAAATGTTGGAAAGCAGGTTATTTGTTAGTAGACTACTGCACAACTTGTTCTCACTGCATGTGGTAAATTGTTTCTAAATATATGCATTATTCTTATAATAATTCAAACATTAAGCTGGTTTTGTATTTTCAAGTGAAAACTCATCCATAAAAAATTAATAAAAAAATTTAAGGAAGTAGGGGGGGGTGGGGGGGAAAGGGATTTATAATACATAGTATAATAAACACTCAAAGTAGAAATCAAACATTATCCATCATAATTGAATACCACATTGTTGTTCCTCAGATAAGTAACTATTGATTAGTGCTTTCCACTATGATTATGTAAATAATAGTTAATTTCTACTTTAATATGGCTAAGAGTTAATAGTATTATTCTATCACACTATAACAAAGGCACACATCTACAAATAGGACTTACATGCAGGCTCATCATTTTCTTCCGGTTCTACCTCATCCTCTAGATGAGACTGCGCTGCTGGTTCTTGGACTGGAAGATTCTCCAATACAACAGGCCTGCCTTTTGTAGTAGAACAAATATCAGGACTACATTGCTGGTGATTGCCAAAGCAAGGGTTTGGCCCTTTGTATAGATCTATTTTTAAGGGTTTCACACCTAACTTTCTGTCTAGCTCCTTGCTTTGCATCTTGATGGCACAGCGAGCTTCACTTACAAGCTTACCACCATTTTCTTTGTATCCAGGATTCTTACCAACTTCTTTCTCCGATCACTGTGGTGTAACATACACCATGTACCTTCTCTGCAACAAGAAATCCCTCAATAATTGCATCTGTCTCCATTTTAGATGATGATGCATCCCAATTCTTGAAGCAGCCGTGTTTGTTTTTGGGGATATCTTGAGCACAAGCTGAGCAAAACTTGTTGCATACATTCATGTGAAGTAACTTGCTAGTAGCCTTTCCTACAATAATGCCAATGCCTGAGTTAGCATTGTAGGAATGCTTGTGGTTTCTTTTACTCCACCCCCCCCCCCCCATTCATAATCACAGTGATTGCAAGGACTTCCTCATGGTAAGAACCAGCCTGCTCAGCCAACCTTCTCTTCCCTACCTGCCTCCAGCGTGAACTCCATCAGCTTTTCCTTCCACTAGTCACCTATGACATGCTAGTGCAGATAAAGGTAGGCTTGCTTATCACTGGCACTCCCAACATACCCATAGCTTCCTCAAGATGGCTATGCCCACTGCCTGTTACTACCTGCCCCCAAACAGCAGCCAAATTGCACTCCAATCTTGCACGCTTTCCAGTACAAAGACTTTTTGCATAAGAACATCATTTCCAAGTGTGGGACCTTTTACTTTGAAAGACGTTACCAGTGTGATTATGTGCAAACACTTGGAACATTTTCCAGAAAAAATCGATGCCAACTCCAGTCTAACTTCATCACTCAAAGTGATGGAACCATCACAGTGAGATGCATGTTCATTTATCTCACTGGTATACAGCTGAAGCTTGACAAGTTTTATATTTCTTGAACTGTCACACCCCCCATGCCCAACATTATAGGCCCACATTCGTAAGATAAGGTCACCCCTCCCCCTTTCCAAAATGATTCAGCCTTATAAAACTGTTGATTCATAGGGACTCCTCGAAATGAAAGTCAACGTATCAACCAAGAATCCACACGATTTATGCAAGTCAGTTCATCAAATTAACTTTTATCTTTTCCTGATATAACTTTGTTGCAATTTTAAAATAATATCCAACAATTAGATGACATTTTTTAAAAGCTTGCAAAATAATTATTATGATCCCTATCTATGGTATTAGCTGCTTGCTATTTGCTACACTTGGTTCATAGTAGCACAAAAGTTCTTCATGATAACCGCTAAATATTACATACACTTTATGCATCACTGTCAAAGTAAACTAATAAATACCAACTATGGAAACATAGCTGCCAGGGCAATTAACTACACTTAATTTTAAAGTATTTATTAGACTGAAATTAATTTATTGTAGTTATAAATTCATTCAAACTTCTCTTTAGCCAGACCCTTTTCTGCGCTAGAATACTGCGGGATGTCCCCACAATAGTTGTTGCTGTGTAAGCCGCTTTTTAAGTTTCTCTAAGGGGAGAACCAAATTAACGCTAGGAGGTCCAAATTACTGGTAGAATGTGTGCTTGGGGGCCCTTTCTACCGGTAAAATGGGCCCAGCGGACCTAATTTACCAGTAGAATGGGCCTGGGGGCCTATTATTAGGGGGGCCTACATTTACGTAACGTAACACCGGACTGAATGTGGCAGAAACATTGCTGTGCACATCAAGTATTGTTGCTGTACACGGTCTCCTCTTGCCATGAACGATCTCCCATCTAATAGCTTTATTTGTTGCAGTAGTCCATTGTGTTTATTGTAAGTGTGAGTAATTGGTTTGGAAGAGTTAGCTATACACAGTTGATAGTGCCTGCAGGGCTTCTAAAAGTTGTAGGTCATGGTCGTAAATCCCAGGCCTCTTCCTAAAATACTAGTTGCTGCAAGCCCTGTCTAAGAATTCAACCTACCGTAGTGAATACCAGCATCCAATATGCATGGATCTTATCTTAACCAGTTTTAGCACAGTTCATAGTTGTGAGGTGGCAAAATATTGAAGAAGCTCTACTGTACTGTCAGCATACATACTTAAGGGCTACTACTAGGAATTCAGAGATTGTCTTATCTATTTTATCTAACCGGCTTATCTATTTGTGCCTATTAGATTAGCATTTAGCTAGATAGGACATTTAATCAAACAAAATCATTGATTCATTCAGTAATGTGTACCAGTGGCATTTACTATTTATACTGTCTTATAAAAACCATACTCAGCTATGCTTTTAGCTACAGAGTCAATTAACAAAGTTAGTAGGCCCACTTACACTTGTAACTGTAGAGCAAGTCTTATTGGGTATTACATAAAACAGAAAGTATTTTCTCGGTAGCAATAGGATAAAAATAGTTAAGTACACTTAATAGTTGAACATACCTTATCCTGAAAAGGAGCTAATCGCTTCATAACAGCTCTGGAATTTTATTACTTTTCCATTCATACAAATGTTATGGGCCTGAGTTAAACATAAAAAATTGTTTATTTATGTAACTATCAAAACTAGTAAAGGGACTTTGGACTTGTTTCACAGTCCAGGCTTTCCCTGACTTTGTTTTTTATGTAATAAAGTAAAGGTACTTTTTGCTGAGCAAGCACTTATATATAGTACAAAAAGAGAAGGCATGGTACAAAAAGAGAAGGCATGGTTGAAGCTGCAATAATGCTATTTCAAGGCTATTTAAGTTGCCTGTGTTTTCATCAATTTGTCATATTAAACTCCTTGTCAATAATTCCCACTGTAAGTTTATGTCTAAGAAAATGAACACATGGCAAATTAGATCCCAAGTGGGTTGGTCCAAACATTATCACCAAGTTTCTTGGCAGAATATTGTACACTATAGAGCTTGAAAAAAGATCATACTAAAACATAAGCATAGTAAAGGGTGCCAATTTAAGGCATATCATCAGCTTAGAACTTAAGTTAAAAATGAGCAGCTTACCGATTACTCACTTGATAAACTTACCCATTCCAAAGTGAATTATTTGAGGAATCTATTTTCTTTCAAGACCAGCACTTTAGCACTTTATGAAGAATAAACTCACATTTACTGTATAGCATTCTCAGAAGTATCAAACTCATCTCCTCCACATCCAAATCTCTTCCTACTGCCTCCCCTATACCTCTTCCTCCTGCGTCACCCACTCCCCTTCCTTCTGCTAGATTAGCCTTGAGTTCTGCAGGAACTCCAAAAATCTTCACTCGTCCTTCAATCAAGACTGCTATGGAGCTCTGCACCATTTCATCAGTGAAACACCACACACCTGTAAAGTTCTATTGCATCATACTTGATGCACAAGAATTTGATAGTACCAACTAGCTGTCTCATGTTATTAAAAGTCATCAACCATAAATGCGGTTGGACTGTTGTTCAGAATTAGTTGAAGAACTAGAGGTACTAGCTGGCGGTTTATTTTCAGTGGTCCGCTGAGACACTGATGGAGTTGAAACAGAGCTTGTTCACTCAGGGCACCGGTTAGCATAGTGACCTTCAAACAAGTAACTGGAAAGGTTGTCTCAGAAGTTCCAGATTCTGTGCTATTTCTATGGGACTGAAAACGTGCCCCACTGTTGTATGAATTGCTGGAAGGAAATTTTCATCAGTAGTGAAATTTGTATGCAGGTACACACTCATGTTCATGACGGTATAAGTTCGATAAGGTCTATACACATTCTGAGGTTTGCCATTGTATTGCCAATAAGCGAACACTCAATTGTGAGCAGTTTTAGGTTTAGAGGTAAAAACAAAGGCTCGACCTTCACGAGGTAAAGTAGAAAGAACAGAACAAGAGGCAATAGCACTAGCTACAGCTTTTAAATCACAATCAGTTGGATGATTGAGTTCTAAAACACTTCCTCAATACAATAAATATATGATGGGCTGACAACTGTGACCACTGGGAAGCGCTTAAACTACCCCCAGGCCGAAAATGGGTAAGGAAAGTATCCAGGCACTTATGGATATTAAACCCACCAGCATCCAACAATACTGCTTTCAAATCACCATATTTACCATGACAACTATCAACATGGGCATGATAAGTATAAAGATGAGACCCTGTTAAAACATGCTCAAGCAAGGGAACCCACCACTGAAATGATTCTACATCCGTATTCACCATGATTCTCTCAAACCTGATCATTGCAGAGTAAAGGTCCTCTCCTGGTTGCATTGGCAGAAGCATTTTGGCTATGTGATCCGCCTTCTCCTCTAGTCGATTGGCCCTAGCGAGCTGGTCCTTCCTCTCAGTTTTTTTGGCAAGTTTCTCTCCCTGGGACTTCTGACTTTTGTAATCTGCTGCTGTAATAAAGACAACTGTTAATCGTTCATGTTCCTTTCGTTCTTTTTCCTCAATTCTCTCTCTTTCAAGTTGCTCTGTTTCTCCTTTTTCTTCTCTTCTCTTTAAGTTTTCTACGCTTCTTCTCATCTATGGTTTGTTTCATCATCAGGGCAAGAAGCTGCTCAATAGAAGGCCTTGACATGTCAATTGGAATTTCCTCATTTTCTCCCGAGTCTTCATAAGAATCGCTAGTCAAAGCCAGCAGTTCTCTCCTGTTCATTTCAAAGTCTTTAGAAGGTGTAGTTGCTACTTCTGAGCTTTCTGTTGGCTCTTTTGTGCCGTCTGCTGTTTCTGTTGGCTCTTTTGTGCCTTCTGCTGTTCTCTCTCTGTCAAGTGCTTGTTTTCTTGAAGTATTGATCTGTGATCTCTTAGTCTTGCTCCTAGTATGGTCCGAAATAACTTCAGATTTCTAATTTTACAAAAAAAAAAAAACAACAACAACAACAAAGTAATACAAAACGTATAGAAATTGTTAGTTGCAACAGTGTCGATACACAAAAAATAATAAACAACAAGAAGAATACGAAATATGTACCAAACCGCTGACAAAAAAAAAGGAAACAAAAAATATTTTTCACTTAAACACCAAGGCAAAATATTAAAGAATTTTTAAAAATATGAAAAAAAAATTAAGGCAAACACAAAAAGTTCTTTCCTGTAGCGACGTAACAGGCAATGGATTCGTCTCACTCATCCATTGAAGACTAGTATAGATGTGACCGCTGCTACCAGATGAGGTGTGACACGTAGAGACACAGTATAATAGTGCCGCCACCGGAGTTCGGAATGTGCAACAGAGAATTCTCAGCAATGAAACCGAGTTCCTTCAAACCCTCAACCCAAGATAGAGTTTTAATTCTAAGCAGAGAGGAGTAGGTATCTCACAAGATGTCAAATAATGCTTATACAATCCGAACTGAACTTTACAAGTTGGGTTGGCCAATATATATAAAACCAAACAGGAATTGTGTGTGATGAGAGCATACAAGGGTGCTGCATTAGAGTACATGGGAAGTAGCAATGGGAGTGAATAGGGTGAAATGTGAGATGCATGAATAGTAAATGGCAAGGTAGGCTAGGTTTAGTCATTGTTCTCTGTAGTGAGCATGTGCGTAAGAATATTTCACCACAATTTCTTAAAACAACAAATGTGTTCAAACAGAGCCTAAATCCAGTGTGGCTAACATGGATGAGGATATAAACAATGGGAAACATTTTTTCCACAGTCTGAATCAACAATTACAGAAACAGATAAAACACATAATAGATCACGATGCCTCTCTTCCATATGACATTTACTAACATTGATCCTGTTTTCTGGAAGTCTATTGTGCACATCACAAGAATGTATTCCATGGACACCAAAGTCGCAGTTGGCATGGTACAACTATTCAAGTGATACACCCACTAGGTAGTAGAAATCAGAGTTGCAGTAACATGGAGTATAGTATGACAGCTGAACAAGACCAACAGCTAGTTGAACATAGTCCTAACCCCCTCTGCAATTGGCAAGAAACAAACTACACAGCCAACTTCAGAACCACCTCCTACTCTAACTAGCTAAAGCTGAACCAACAAAAAGGTAACTCGGAGATCAAGATCCTTAGTGGAGTGCAAGATTCCCACACCCACAGTAAGACAATCACTATTTCCTACTGTAAACAAAGATTCATTCGCACAACTGTCCTGAACTCCCTATAGCACCCTAAATCAAACCATAGTTTACAGGAATTTTGTTAAAAACAAACTGAGAAGAAGGAATCGATGGACTTAGAAGAGATGGCATTATTGTACATGATTTTTACATGTGAGTGTACTAGACATTCACACATTTCCTTGCTAACCATTGCTATGCATTAAATAACACTCCCCCCACTTCCTCACAAAAAGTAATTAATGCCATAATGAAGACAAGTTATGGAAGCAACCAGAGTTTATATAATTGTTATTGTATCTTAGATTGGGCACACAAAAACAATTAGTGAAGTTTAAAAAACCGATGCAATCACTCCATGACTACTAGAGAAATCCTACCCTATGCGATGTTTTCCCTTGGTACACGAGTACCTAGTGATGTACTCGATGAAAATGCAGATTCATGTGACACAATAATTGAAGTTGTGACTCCGCTCCATCATGAATTCCACATAGGTGGTTCCAGAGATCATTTCATAGTTGCTGGAGATGTAAAGACACTCTCATGATCAATATCCTTTCCCAGTGATTTCCACACTCTGATGAATTATCAACCTGGAATTGAAACAAGTAGCTGCAGCTTGTGGTTTTAATGGTGAACCTCTCACTTCTCTACAACGTTGTTCTAATTTTAAAAACACCCATTACTTCGTAGTAGAAGTCTGGGAAGCACTCTATCTGGAAATGTTAGACAAATTTCTATTAGAAAATAACAAGGCCAACAGTTTGCTACATGAAATAATTTCTCAACTTATTAATCCCGTAGACTTGCCATCTACTTGGCAACAATCAAATTTCATGAAGTATTTCTTAATTTTGTAGCATCAAAAGGAGGGCCCAATTGGAAATTTTGGTCAAATTTTGTAAAATCATCCTGCTTTTCCTCCAGCACCTAGTAAGTGGGGGGAAATACTGGATTGCAGACAGGCAAGAGAATTAATTGTATACATGGGTCAGAGTTTATATCAGGTGGCAAGAGAGATGTTGCGAGGTGATCAAAGGCTATTTAAAGCTGCTACTGGAGAAGATGATCAGGATATAGTATGGTTCACATCCAATAATGGAATGGAATATCCTGCTTCAGGTTATAAATGTGCTGCTGAAGAGGATGATACACATATTATATGGCTACATGCGGACCGATCTCCACTCAGAAAAAGAATCATTTATTCAACAGATACTGATGTGTACCACATGGTCTCACAAAATGTTGGCACTACCTAATGATATTATAGTTCGGCTAAGTACCATTGGTACAAACTTAAAGCTTCTTCATTTCAACAAATTTATCGAGGCACTTTATGAAGACCCAGATCTTGCTTCCATTACCAAACCTATGTGTGCTAAATTTTTTACAAATTTTGTACATAAGCACTGGCTGTGACTTCATATCATTTGGAATTGGTAAGACAGCATTCTTGAAATCATTTTTTCGAAACACTGAATTTTTTTATTGGTCTATCACCTGCTTGTGGATCCCTCTGTCATACTACTCCTGACAGTAATGGCTCAATTCATTTTCTGACCCATGTGTTAAAGAAAAACACAGTAACTGGTACAATGAGATTAGAGCCAAGATCTGGCCAAGAATAGCATTTGAGACCATTTACCCCCTTCACTTGATGCATTACATCTACACTGGCTCTGTACTCTGTGGGTGGTTGACTATTGGGGTCAGGCAAGTAGAACCAACATGAACCTGTTGCCTCTTGACAGCTTTGGGTGGATGATCAATGGAAATGTCATACGTATTGAATGGGACTCACCTGAAAACATCACACGAGTGAAGAACAGAGTCTCATTCCTCACACATGGTTGCAGCTGTAAGACAGGATGTATTACTTTGAGATGCAAGTGTGTCAAGGCTGGTCCTCAGCCTCATTGGCCCCTCTGAAATTCATACCTTCTGGCTCTCACTCTCATTAAAATTTTTAATTTTAAGTGGCCACATTCTGTCAATAAGGTCACACTGTCTTTTATTTTGACTTTATTAATAACCCAGTAGGTTGTGTTAATTGATCTCATCAATACCTACAATGGTTGTGTTGATTGATGCTCCCATGGCTGAGACCTAGGAACAATCACTCTTTTGTTTTATACCATTCCCTATATATATAGTCGTCCTCGCTGTAATTCATCAGTTCATCCACGAGAAAGCTACCCAAGCCGAAAATTTATGGAACAAACCTTGAATCTCTGATTAAGTATCTACATCTGGTTAACAACTGTAGCCAGTCTAACTGACTGCTACAACTATCTTAAAAGACTAATTCTTATAGTTGTGCAGATAAAATAAGGTAATTATATGATTGGCAAGCAAGTATAGCAGAGTAAGACACTATCAGGTGTACACAGATTTGAGTTAAGTGTTATATTGAATAGCGCATGTATGGTTACAATAACAAGATTAAGATTTATAAGGCTTAGTAGAGCTGAATTTTCTTTTACTTCAAATGCTGTACGACTTTGATCTTAAAATAGAAAAAATTTAACTCTGATTTAATAGGGTATGAAAACTAGCAGTTGATACATCAGCTATCCATATGCCACATAGATCATGTATTTAAGCTGCTACAAACTAAGTTTGTTTTAATTTTAGCTATGGGTAAAAATATGCACTATATAAATTGCTTGCAGCTCCCCCTAATGGATGCTTCAATAATCAAATTGCATGGTAGCCAACATCACTACCACATCTGGACAGTTGACCTCTCAAACAAACACACATGGTTATTTTTCCCACCCTCTGGATGTAATGTGACATCACACTGTAAGCTCGTTCGTTACATAATTAGAGCATTCTTTCTTGGGTGCTGCAAACAAGTCATATTGCATGTTCACTAACTCTTTCCTTCCCCTCCCCCCTTCGCCGTACTAATTAATAAAGTGTTTAACAATGTTTTTGAGCCATTAGGTTTCTTAACAGGTTTCTTAGTAAATCATAACTGGTAAATATCTTTCAGTTATTATATTCAGTTGCTCATAGCTACATTGACATCAGAACACAATTTAGTCTTGCGTAGCCAGACTCTTTACCTACGTCTATGCTGGGAAAGGGTCTGGTGGTATCAGTACATAGTAGTACATGTTCAAAAGGAATGTAATTAGTTCACACTGGATGCTTCAATGGTTAAACACTTACTTCATGAGACAGACAAAAAAATGAGTCAATTGGGGGAGTAATTCTAACTTTGATTTTCAGTTACACTGGTGTTTGTAGCATCCAAAAATGTGTGATGGAACTGTCACAAAAGTAGCTTATTAGTACTACAGATGCAATCTTTCAAAATGACTGACACATTTAAGCAATATGTATGTATTGATACTATCACAAAAAAATAATTCAAATTTTTTTAATGTGATAGTAGGTCTATTTATTTCCATATAAAGATGTTTTTATAAGACAGATTATTAATTAACTTTCAATGAAAAAATTAATGAGAAAATAGAAATATCCAATTAATTAAATAATATTTTAACATCATGAATTGTTTCAACATTTTATTGCATCCATAGTTTAGTTTAGTTAATTTCTATTTAGTGGAGTGAAATTAATTATTACATAATACTGAGTCAGATTGAAGTAGTTGTGTCAGAATTACTGTCGTCACTGTCCTATTCGTATAGAACTGTTTCCTCTAGTAAGTTTGAACAATTTTGTAACTTGCAAGCAACAGTACACTTATAGAGTGGCTACATGAACAATCTGAAAAATGGCAACCTTGTAAACATTTGTAGAACATTAGGATCAAATCCTCCCTTTGAGCTAATTCCCAACCACGACCAGCAGACAGTTCAGGAACATCTCTGACAATTTCTTTTGACTGTGCTTCCCAATGGCTGCTGGATAAACTTGTATAACATACACATGATAATTTTCCATAAAGAATGCCAGTGAATTTCCAAATTCCACTTCAAGTTAGTCCTGAGATTCTTTTTATTGTGGAAACTGATACCATATCATTGACACTAGTTTAGACATGATATCTACCATTGGTGTTATCCTAGGCTTTGAAAATAAGTTGTTTCTTACATATTCAAATAATGAACTTAATGAAGAAAATTTTATATGCTTGATATTTCTTCAAATCTTGTTTCTTAGGTCTGGTGTTATCACATAGCAAGTAGTTAGTATGATAGTGAACTTCTGACTGCTCAGAGTCATTCATCATTGAGTAACATCGAAACCTCTCTAACTTTAGTGTCTGTTCGAAAATTGTAGCAGGAACAAGAGTCTCTCTTACTATTGCTCACTCAATAGGTTTAGACACCCTTCATAAAATAACACACTCTTTGATAATTTGAAGTATAAGCTCACCTCTATATGACACAAATACTATGTTTATCCTGCAGTAATCATTATATTGCTTTAGATTTTGATTGTGCCATTGGTGAGTCTAAAATCTTCTGCAAAGCATAAATGTCACTTTTTACAACAATGTAAAGAGGGGTAAGACATTTATTTCATTATGTTGGGGGGAAATGGGATTGGGGAAAATGTTTGTTAGGGTTTGTTTGCTGCCACCAGGTCCTTGTCAGACCTGCTCCAGGACGATAGCTGCTCCCCTGCTGCTTGCTCCACTCTCCAGCCCCACAATGTTTCATGAACGAGCACATAGCTAGCAGGGCTCCATACAGGATATTTAATGGTATTCTGATTGTAAAAACTGAGTTTTTGTTTTGTTTGCAAAGAATCTAATCAAATAAAGAGAATAATTATTGCCAAGTTAACTATTTCTCACAGTTGGATCCTACAATGAAGTTAAAGTCACTGGAGAAAGTACAGGGCTCCAAAAGGTCCTAGTAGAAATGAAAAGTTCCTAATGTCTTCAGTGGAATTTTTTTGGAGACATTCAAAATGATATTGTGCTTTCAATTTGTACAGCTACAACAGAGATATTTTGGAAGGTGCTTATAGCTAGAACTGAACTTGGCATAATTGATGCGAGTTGTCATTAAAGGTTTAAAAAAATGCAATAAATTTTACTGAATTATAAGACATTCAAACAGAACAGGAGTCAGCTGGTTTATTACTCTTGAGTTTAAAGTGTGGGTGGGTAGTTTAAGCAAAATTGTAATAATGAGGAGTTTGTCTGTCACTGGAAAGTGCACTCTGAAATGCCAGCTATAATGTGTAAAGACGTGTGTATAATGATGAGAAAAGCATACCTGGCCCAGTAGAGTCAGGTAGTGGGGTATAGCACTTTTTTTTACATTGTTGTAGTTTTTAACTTTAATAGCAAATCATTTACCACAAATTTGATTCCATTACATAACAAATTGTGACTAAAGCTTGGTGTTAATATTAAACACAACAAAAGAAGAAAGCAATCTTACAATTTACTGGTTTAAAAATTATATTTAAATCATATTTTATACATAAAAGTTAATTCAAGGGTACTTTTTTCTATAAATGTTGCTTCTAATTATTCAAAAAAGATTTATCATCTATAAAACTGACAAGTTTGATGAGTTTTTATCACATGTTTGGTAAAATGTGCACTACATACACTCACTTTGAACGTGTTGGCCATTTTGAAAGATTGCATCCCTAGTCCTAATAAACTGCCTTTGTGACAGGTCCATCACACTTTTATGGATACTACAAACACCAGAGTAAGTGAAAATCAAAGTAGAATTACCCCCCAAATTGATACTCAAATTCAAAATTTTGGTGATTGGCTCACGGACTAAAACCTTAATGTAAAAATACCGCACACACGAACAACACAAAAATCTCTTGCACTGTGAGAGAAACTGGATATAAGGTGTGCCATAACTGCGTTTTATGGCACTATTGGTACGTTATAAGGTACAACATACTAGCTTATTATCCCAGCTATAACAGTGGCATTATTACTGTCACAAAGTCACCTGTTTTTGTTGTCAATATCAAAGAGCAAAGCTTTCTTATATATCTACCAAGCCCTAAAATAACTCGTCCTGCAGCCCTTTCATTGTTTAGCACCTAATTTGCAGCAAGTTCCACTGCCCCATTCCTCTAGTACTAGAAAATCTCGGACCGCGAAACAAAGCTGATTGAGTGACTGCGGTAACCCTAAAAATAAGACCGGTGTCATAAAATTTTGGGGACCCCCTATTATGGGGACCCCGGGTCCCTATAATTATATAATATTAGGGACCCGTCCCTATATTTATATGATTTTAGGGATCCCGCATCCCCATATTAATGGGGCCCCCACTGTGAATATGGGGACCCCATGGGATCCCCATATTTATGGGGACCCCATTGTATTTGGACTTACTGAGCTGGAGCTAGCTAGATACTTTTCTGTAACCCCAAGTCCAAGGTGTAAGAACTTTTCAATATCAATATTGCTATTAGCTCATGCCTATTGCTAATATTAATGAAATCTTTCTCCACAAGCGCGGAAATTGCCCACTGTTTAACTTAGAACATGTGGGATTGTTTCAGTTACCTGTTGTATAATGCGTCTTGCTCCTAACTTTTGGGATTAGAGGGTTGTCTTGTCTTTGTTGCCAGAGACAGTTACTCCAATCTCTTCTCTAGCTAGAGAGAGCGTCTGTAACTGCACCCTGACTAATCAATCCATCGGTATAGGCCCACTTATTCATATATTATTATTATTGTTGTTATTATTATTAATATTATTATCATTATGATTATTATTGATTTACAAAAAAATTATGGTGGTAATGTGATTAAATAACTTTTTATACAAAGTATCACTGCATTTTAGTGTGAACTATTTTCATGCACTCAATGGATATCATGGTATATTAATTATATTAATGATGTGTTTATATCTCAGGACTATTATATAAATGCATTATTTCAATAGTAATTGGGATCTAGTTACTTAATAATAGATCCCTTTGTGAGAATATGCCATTATTTTTTTGAAAACTAATATATGAGAATAACATTTACCAAACTTGTTCTTATTGAAATACCCAGAATCGTACAAGTGGTCCAAATCTGCAAAAATATATGTAAGCATATAATAGTTTTTCTATTATGTGTATTTGATTTACTTCTGTATGCAGTCAGGATATATGAATCGTGTAGTGCATTTTAGGAATAATGGTACATGACGGGTATAGGTCCTTGAAAGTCTCATGATGCTCCTGAATCAGTTCCCTCAAATGGCTAATACAATTCAATATAATAGTTGGTGCAAGTAAGTAGTCAATAATGCTAAGTAGGAGCAAAAAGTTATTCCATTTTTCATCATCTTCTGAAACTTGATCACCAATCATCAAGGGAAGTAAACGCCCTAGACACCACATCTGTGAAGCTAACAACATGTTCACCAATTCAGCTGTATAGTAGTAATACAATGCACCTACCAGTTTGCTTGAGAGCATGATCAGACGAAGACATAGTAGCTACAGATATAGCTGCCGGTTTGTTTCTTGAATCTGTACCAACATAAGGTAAGTGATTAATTATTTCATTTAGATTACCAAGGGTAAGAACACCAGACTGGAAGAGATGTCTTAGTAACTCCTTCATCTCATATGGAAGACAACCTTCAAGGACATCATGCATGACATCTGGAACGAGGCCTTCAGTTACATGAAAGTACATAGATGTATTCAAAACTGAATCTCGGTAAATGCCGAAAGTTGTAGCATAATGTCATGCAGTGGACCACCCAGAGATGAACACTGGCTAGCATGTGTAGCTCTATTTCTAGGTAGAAAGGATTCTGCATTGAACAAAATAAAAAGAAATGTTCCAAGGATGACAAATTTAAATTTTTTTTTTTTTTCACCTGTGATTTTCCATACTTGTTTTAGTTGCTAAGCAATGCCGGCACTTTCGCAAAGCTGCATTTAGAGCTTTGTAACCCCCCAAATATTGACTTGCAAGGTTGTCAGCAGGAACCAGGGTTAAAGTACCATAAAACTTATATTGGCATCCTCTAATGTCAAATGTCACACCTTCCTATAATGATATACATATATATATCAGTGTTGTGGTAATTGCAATTGGTAATTGTAATTAGCTGTAATCATTACACCATCTGCAGTAATTGTAATTGTAATTGTAATTGCATACCTGTAATTGGCAAGTAGTTGGGGTCAAAG
>WLWI01001838.1_pt1 | contig 18312 bp, 16 predicted proteins | sample 6701501 | NCBI WGS metagenome assembly WLWI01 (sample SAMN12718690, study PRJNA515312) | sponge metagenome | isolation source: marine sponge | host: Mycale hentscheli | place: New Zealand: South Island, Marlborough, Capsize Point | collected 2014-11-01
AATAATACTAATTGAATTAATTGAATTAATTGAATTAATTGAATTAATTAATTCCCCGGAATTTAATTTGAAATTGAATTACAGTTAATTAATAAATAATACTAATTAATTAATTGAATTAATTAATAATACTAATAAATACACCAAAACTTATTAATAGAATGTCTTCTAAACTATCTGCCGAAGAGTTAGCCGCGTGGAACGCACTCGGTGAAATCGGTAATAAACAAGAAACCCACCGCAAGGGATTCTTATCTGATGATATTTATCACACTATTCTAGAAAATGTTCCATCATATAAATATGATGAAGTAGATAAAGAATTAAATGAAATGTTTGAATTAGTTTATAATATGAAAGAAGAAAACAAGAAACTCAAAGAAGAAAATGAAAAGCTCAAACCTTTAAAAAAACCTTCTAATTCTGTCGATAAACCAGATTGGATAGAAGTAGAAAAAATCAATATGGCTAACCGAGAACAAAAACTCAAAGAAGAAAAAATACTCAAACAATTTAATGACAAAATCGTTGATGATGATGATGATGATGATAAACCAATTATTCAAGATTTAGATAAACATCTGACTGAGAATAAATCATCTAATAATAAGCTAGAACTCTATTGGCATAATCAAGATTTTAAACACGGCGATCTTGTTGTGAATTCTTCCGGGTTACAAGATGAGATTTACAAATTAATTTCAGAAACTAAAACACAATTTCGTGTATCTAAATTAGAATGTATTGTAGCACCTCAAAATCGTCAATATGATAAATACTACAGAGCAGAACTTAGAGGTTATGGAAAACAATCGGCGGGATACGATCTTAAAATCAAATGGAACAGAAATTGGAAAAATGGAAAGACTGGAAATATTACAAAGAAGAAATTAGAAAAGCAATTCTTTGTGATTGATAAAAAGTATCTAACGTTTGAGGATTCTAATAATACAGTGATTCTATAATTTGCGGGGAGAATTAACAGGAGATGATGGAGGAGACAAACACTCTTTAAAATTATTTTGATAACATTCATAACAGAATGATATCTTTGTATGATAGAATATAGGATGAGGCTGACCAATAGGACATTTATGGGATTTCTTATATTCTAATTTCTTTTTTTTATTGGCTGGCATAATAATTATAGGATATATTAATTTTGATTTAATTTATTCAATATATAATCATCACAAGATATCTAGTTTATTTTAGTAAATATTATTAATCAATAATTATTACAAATAATTAGTAAATATATAGTGCTTTAACCAAACAATTCCTGTTGGATATTTGGATTGCCTTTATTTGCTTGAAGCACATCCTGGACTATATTGTTTTGTACCTTATTCTTTACTATTTTATACATGACAGCAGAATTAGGTGATAGCTTGGATGGTCTCCCCGTTGGATCACATATCTGCGTTGTTACTTCTGTTATTGTTCTCGGATTAGTAACTGTAAATTCGATATCCCCATTACCATAAAAGAAATCGCCATATTGTTGATTCTTTTCTAAAACAGCTATTACAGGCATTAGAGAAGGTTCTTTGTGTCCGCCATTAAAATAAGAATCGGTTAATATATCTGAGCGCACGGTAAAATATGGTCGTAAAGTTTTTGTTGGTAAGTTTGTTGCTTCAATCTTTGCTGAATCGGATTCAACTTCTACCGGAGCGAATGTCTCGAATTCTGTTGTTCCTCCCCCGTCTTTTTTATAATCTAGTATTGATGGATATGTGTATTGATTTTTATAATTAGCAACGCCCGTTACCTTGCCATCCCATTCACCAATCCCTGAATTCACAACATCTTGATTGGTTGTTAATCTGGCAATATTGTTATATTTACCAGTTGTTATTCTAGCATTAATATTTCCTGTATTTTGTATATTTAAATCATTATAAGAAAACCCACATATACCCCAAAAACTATTATTCCAATTATTTTTTTCTATATTAAAATCTTCTAAAAATATTCCAGATGCCATATCAAATATTTCACCTGCTTTACAATATGGATTATTATATACAACTGGAAATTCATTCTCTGTGCCATCTACTTGCTCGGCAACATTCGTATAATATGGAGTGATTGAGGGACAAAAGTTTCGGAAATCAAATATCTTATTAATTTTATAAATTGCTTGTCCCAAATTATCTGGTATTGGAACTGATGTAACTGATGATTGCTTTGAAGCACTCGGATCACCGCCCTTTATTTGCCACGTAGCATTATATTTTGCTGTTATTCTTTCTGGTGTATGAAGATTAGATACAGCAAATCTTGATGAGACAGTATCAAAACTAAATTCCGGTTCTTGTGCTCCACAATATACTTCATTCAAATATTTATCACCATATAATACTACTGCCTGATGTGCTATTTCTGTTGCTGCTCTCCCATCCAATCTTGGTTGTGAATTTATTGCTGTTTTATATTCTTTTAAATATGAGTATCCACCTGTGCCGGCTAAACCATTCATTAAACCAATACATGCGTTGCCATAAGCACTCGGGTGATTATCATATCCAATTCTTCTCGTATCTGTTGTCATTATTCTTTCTGTTGCTGCTGCTTTTGTTCCTATTGATTTATTTAACCATTCAGCCCAATAATCAATTGTATATAATGTTGGTATTTGTCGTTGGACTGGTACTGCTGTTGGATCATAAACTCCGTTAGCATCTATCCTCGTATATATTGGTTTCTTTTCTAAATAAGATAGTGGAACTTGTGCTATAAATGAAATAGTATCATATACACTTGTTTCGTAGTCAAACTCTTTTATCCCCCCATCATCATCATCAGCAAATCCAGCACCAAACACCCGCTTGAATATTTCCTGTTCTGGATTATATGATTTAATAACTTCCATATCTGTATTATCTGTTATGTTAGCATAATTTCTAAACTCACCATCATTTATTTTCGGAGCAACTGCCACAGATGATTTAGATTTAATAGCAAATCCACCCCACAAATTATCTCCCTTTACCAACGAAGCAGATACTGGACGATATGGAACATTTTTTCCATTATCCCAAACGACTTCATTCTCAAATTGTGCCGTTGTTAATCCCGAACCATTAGAAGCAAATTCTGGAAAGTATTTTACAAATAAAGGCATACTTGAAAAGTCTATATCTTTTGTATTTACTGTGCTATATGTTGTGCCGTGTTCTGAAAAGATTGATGGAATATTATCATATCCAAAACTTGTTAATACAGCACGTTCATTTGCTTGGACGTCTTTCATGATCGGTTCAATATCTCCGTCTTCTTCTACTCCTAGTTCTTTCGGCATTTCTCCATTTAATTTACTTTGTAAATGTAAATATCGGTGCGTATCAATTGTTACTTCTTCTCCATTATATACTTCTTGATAATCACCAACATTTGTTCGATATGCTAAATGATTATTTGTTCCGTTCATATCAAATAATTCAGGATATCTTTTCTGTTCGTCAAAAAATGATTTTAAATTATTTAGATTCTCTTCCGTCCATCTCATCCCAGTATTGATTACAGTATAGGGTGTTGGAAGATATGCTCCATTCGCATTTATTACAATTGTAATATCTGTATCAGCTGGTATTCCACCAACAGCAGTTAATCCGTTTATTTCTACTTCTTGTTCTGTAGCCGATAGTTGTGTGATCTTTGTGATTGTTACTGTTGTTGTTGGTGTAAATGGATGGGTAGCACATGTAGCAGTAATTATATCATAATCGTTTATTTCTAATAGTGGTAATAGTCCTGTTATTTCTAAATTAAATCTATAGAAGTTGCCAGTTGTTGCTCCAACTGTTTTATATGTTTTGGTCTCCGGTGTTAATGAAGCATTCTCGTTCCATAATCGAAACGGATTTTCTTGTAAAAAGTCTGTAAAATATGGGTTTAAATTGTCCCGCATAAAGCTATCATCAACAGCAGTAGATTTGGCCACCCAATTTGGAAATCTTATTGTTGGATTTGCTAGAGGACCACCATCCCCAGGATATAATGGGATTTGATTCTGTAATGAACCCCTTGGAACTCTTAACCAATTGTATAAATCAACATCTGATGCTATTGTTCGTAGGGGTGGATGTTCCAATAAATCTAAATCTACAGCACCTGTTGATAATTGTGTATTAACTGATATTTTTAATGTAATACCTGATTCATATACTTCGGGTCGTTTCATGCCGATATACTGAAAACTTTGATTATAATCTCTTATTAATTGTCCTGACTCTTTCGGTTTGACATTTTCTGTTCCTGAACCATAATATTCTATCGCTGTTTCAATAACAGTAGAATTAACAGTTGCCGCATTAAATAGTTTATTTGTTTTTGTTTCATTCACTGGTCCAAATGAGTGATTTAATACTGAAGTTGTTGAGGCACTATAATAATTAATTGTTTTTTGTTCTATTTTTGTATTCTCTGTTAATTGTTCTGTTATCACGTTTGATACTTCTGACGGACTATTAAAACCAATTGGAACTTTTAATTGTAGCAAATCTCGAATTCGTATATAATAATTATGATAACCATTTAAATCTCGTTTTGATATATTAAAAAAATCAGTTGTTAGTTCGTTATCAAAATTTATTTCAGTGTTTGGTTGTCCGAATATCATATATCTCGAATTATCCATTATTAATCCTTGATAAAAATTTAATGGATCAACAACCATATCAGAACCCAAAACATGTGAAGCGCTTGCCTTTAACGGCATATATGACGATAAACTACCAGAAGCCACAATCTGTGTGTGGTTTGTATTATATCTCTTTTTTACCCAGGCTGTATTATCCGCTACGGCATTCGTTCCTGTCGGATGTGCGTAGAACGGTAGATTCATCATGTATTCTCCATTATTTGTTTTATAATATGATAAAACTATATTTGCTTCATTATCTCGTATATTATTTAGAACAACTTCTGAAGCACTGATTGTTTGTCTAACTAGATTTGGTCGTGGTGTTGTTTTTAATGTAGTTGTAAAGTCTGGAGTATCTGGTAATGTATCCGTTACTTTACTAACAATAAATTTTTGTTGTGATTGAATTATTTTACCTTTGAATTCAATAGTGGAGTCTTCCGCACCAAGATCTGAAATAAAAGCAGACGAAAGTGATACTTTATCACCAACATTTAATTTTAAACCATCTGATAAAGTATTCGTCCAAATACTCGTATCGTCTTCGTCATCAAATTGACGGCTCTGTACGCGATTCGCTTCTAGTATATGAGTATCCGTATATGAAGTCATATATATGTATATTAATAGTAACAAGATTTTTATATATTAATAAAAAAATAAAATTATAAATTCTGATTTATCTATCAAAGATATCTAGTTTATTTTAGTAAATATTACAGAATTATAGATTAATCAAAATTTATTACAAATTATTTGTAATTAGAGATTGTAGATATTCTTTTGCTTCATCAAGAGTATCAAATCTTTTTGTATATCTAATTCCCTGTATTCTTATTTGAACTGTGTATTTATTTCGCGTTTCATCCCATCTTATATTTTTAATCCCTGATGTATTATCACTTCTTAATGAACCATTACTCACGTTTGTTGATAGATTACACCATCTTAAATTAGATAATTTATTATTTGTTCTGTTTCTATCGATATGATCCACAATTTCATAATTATTTGGATTCGGTACAAAATGTAACATTAATAATCTGTGGATTCGGTGATGTTTTCTGGTTTTATTAAAATATAAATTTACATATTTATAACCACGTGAATCTATACGAAGTTTTAGAAATTTCGGTTTATGGCACTTATCAAATCCTTTTGATAATACAGCACCATTACGAAAGATTAAATAATTTGGATATCCTTTGATTTCCATATTATTATATTATATATATATTATTTATTTATCTATAAATCAAATTAAAAAAATGAATTAATTATTATTTATTTATTATTTATTTAGGCGAAAACCGGCGTTAAAATTCCATCCTCAAGAACCGCCATACGAACGAGTTCCAGCCAGCAACGGAACGTGTAAGTTCCAGCAGCTAATTTACCCCAAGTCTGATATAGCTCAATACCCCGGCTATTAATCCGCTCATTACGATTGAGTCGGTCTTCAGTCCAGAAAGACTTACCAGCCACAAGTTTATCCGCGGCAAGCACGCCTAGCTGAGCGTCAAGAGCATATCCCGCAACTTTATCACGAGTTACAATATCTTGTTCTCCACTGTATTCATCCTTCGAGATAAAAGGTGGAGAAGCTTCCGCCAGTTCGAGATTACTAAATAGACGAGCTTCGTTGGCAATATCCACAGGATATAAGAAATTATCATTATACCGAACATTATGAGAGATAACACCCATATCTGCCGAAGCATCACCCGACCGATCCACTTGTGTTCCGTGTGCGGTATATACATTAGTAATTGACCGCTCGGGATTCGTTTTTGCCTCTTCAAGACCAAAAAATAATTTATTTACAATTCGCCCAGCACCACCGCAATTCTGGATTATCTGATTTGAATCAGCACCAGTAGCAGTTATCGTTTGTTTTACTAATCGATAATCAACATAAGTAAAGGACATCTTGGAATTAGCCTGTGCGTAAGCATCCATCATCTCCTGTGGATAGTAAATATAATCAGCTATCATCTTACATTCACTTCTATCCAGTTTGAAAGAAGTGGCTGAGGCATTCTCACTACATGCCCTCTGTGTTTCAGTTGCGAAAAAGATTTCAATATCCAACTCTTCCTTAAACATATACAGCGGTAGCTGGTTCATTTTTAGGAATGGGAATAAATCATTTAATGCTATCTGATAAACTGGCGATTGCTTAACACCCGAGGCACTATCATCACCATTCATATAATTATAATATGGTAAGTCTGTGGTTCTTGCTGCTGGTGCTTTATTAAATCTATCAATCTGAACTCCAGTATCAAGAGTATATTGTTTAGCTACAACATCACTCTGACCGGCTCCGGCACCACTCGCAGAACTCGCATTTGCGCCATCATCATATTGCCACTTACGGCACATCATACGACCGGTTGTAATTGATTCACGCTGTTTGTTGTGCTGAGGATTAATAAAGGTAGAACGAAAAGCCATAAACTGACCGAAATCAGAGGTTTCACAAATTGTCTTTGTTCCAGATTTAAGAACGCAACGCTCAATCAAAGCATGAACTCCAACATTTAATGGAAAGAATGACTTCTGGGCGGATCCAGATGAAACATCAACCGCAAATGTTAGTTTCGAATTTGAATGAAGGATGCCTTTGTTCTGAAGACGAAATCGGGAAAACGATTCCGAAAACACGACAGGCTCAAGAATATCAGATTCGACATCCATATTAGTATTAACAGGAGCAGCACCAATCCGCATCAAATCAGGAATCTGTGTTCCTTGAATTCCACCTTGTGGCGTAGATGCTTGGAGAGCAGGAGCAGAACGAGTAGTTTCAGGATTCATTTCATCAGACATCATTATAAAAGTTATTATATTATAACTTATAATAAAAAATAATTGTAAAAAAATTAAAAGTGACTATTTACCTAAGAAATAATCTGGATACCTTGCTGGTTAAATACTAGGGTTTGTTTCGAATGAACGAACATATAAACCGACTGAGGATTATCAGTTACTAAATCTAAATCCATATTAATTCCAAAATTAGTATTGCTAAAATCAATACCCTGATTCGAAATAGTATCAAATGCTACACCAACACCAAATCCAGCACCACCATCAATATACGTATTGTATCCCGCATCCGTTAAAGGACCAACATCCGAGAGATACATGTTCTCAGGCTTCATCAGGTTTCTCGTATTCTTCGGGAAGGACTGAATCGCATTTACAAAGTTTCTGATAATCTGAGAGTCAGGGTATTTGTTGGCTGGATCTCTCTGCTGAACTGTATCAATATTGTATTCGAGTGGGAGACGTTCGCCACCACGAGTAAATACAAGCTGTTTGACATATGCTACACTATTATCACCATTCGTCGGATACCAAGTACTCATACCGTTGAATCCGCGATTGTTAATCTGGCTAGATGTAATAAAATTACAAAACACCGATAGAACTCTAGAAAGACCAAGGCTAAAATTAATAATAGCATTTGACGAAGCAATCGTCGTGTAATAACTAGAGATAGAATTATACTCAAAGGTACTACCTTTTCCACCCATTTTCTGTAGCTGAGTAAGGTCATCAGGCGTCGGAGTCTGTACCTCACACGATAGATACATGTTTTTGTATTCATAAAATGAATTTGAGATTTGAGTGCCGTCACCATCAGTAGAGAATAAAACGTTGTTATCACTTGCTAGATGAACTTCTATAATTAATCCACCAAGACCCCATTCCTTCGCAAGAGGAATCGGTCCAGTTCCATTAAATAAGCCACAAGGAAGGCTTAGACTGAAGGTATTGGATTTACCAAGATTCGATTGATTATCTACTACTGCTGTTTGAATAGCTTCCGAATTAAGAACCTGAAGACCGGCTTCATTCTTGTGGCTTAGACCGTCTCCAAGATCACCAGTAGCATTCAGCCAGCTCGCCATAAAACGATTGTAGTTTCTGATATGCTCGATAGTCTGATTCGTCGATTGTGATTTAATTACAACCTGGTCGATTGTTGAATAAATAGAGGTTCGTCCATCCATACTCAATAGAGCGTTATCGGCTCCCAGCTCTCCAGACGCACTGAGAACAGAGAAATTACCGACGAGGCGGATTGTCTGACCGAGTAGATACCGATCCTGTTCTCCAATAATAAACTGGATAACTGGTTGTCCATTAGAAAAGGATAGAGTGCCATCCGACGTGACATTTGAAGGGGTTATTTCAAGATTCTGATTGCTCATAATTATTATTATAGTATTATGAATATATAAAAAATAAAAATAAAAAAATAAAAATTATAGATGATTTAAAATTACCAATTTTAATTTTCCGTCTTCATGAGTAGGACAACAATATGAGTTATGTTTGTGGTAGAATTTAACGGTTTTTAAATATCGATATCTTGATTTAGACCAAACCTTATTTCGATAAAATATATATCCGTCTGTTTCTTTTACGATTCCCATTTTGTCATACTCTTTTGATTCTTGAATTACTTTAGCAGTTTTTAAGTTATCCTTTGTATAATCTCCTGTCTTTCTATATTCTCTGATGTCTTCATGTGTTTTATTTGTTGTTAATAAATAATATTCACGAAAATATTCAGGAGTTCCAGCAGGATGCTGTATATTAAGTTTATAGCCCATATATTATATATAAATATTTAATTTTAAATATTAAAATTTTTTGATTTACATATTCTATAGATAATTTTAAATCATTAGAGAGATACCATCTCCACGGAATTCGATACGTCTCAGGTGGCTCACATAATTCATCCATAATTTGTTCTTCTGCGCCACTTCATCACCCTGTCCAGTATATTCCACTTGGAGATTAAAATCTTTGCCCCGCGTATCATATACACCATTATGAAGACTGAGAGCACGCCCCAGAACAAAATTCTCCTGGAAAGAGCGGAAGGAGAAAGGAGTAATACCCGACATTACTAATGCTTTTTCTAATTCAATAATTGGCTGCTGAGATATAGAAACTTGCGACGAAGTCTTTCGGCAATTGACTTTACGAGAAGGATTTAGTTTTCCGTCGTAGAAGAACTGATAATCCTGTAAGAAATCGGATATTCCAACTAATCCCGATTTATCAGTCCGCTCCACCATATCAGCAGTCGTCGCAACATTAAACCATTCATTCGTGGTCTCCCCGCTGATTCTCTGATTTGCTGTGTAAGTAGTAGCATCAGTTGGAACAGATAGAATTGCTTTTGCTCGGCTCATATTGAGTGGTAACCGGATATTAGCAACAACATCACTCGCTAGTTGAGAATATTTGAAATTACTAAAAGAAAGGAAATCATAATTCATACTTCCACCTTCTTTCATCATACTCATCATTTTCTGAGTATATCCCTGTGGCATATCAAGCTGCTGTAATATCATCTCAACATTTGATACCGTGTAAGAAACACCCGAATAACTAGACGCATATCCTTCTACACTCTGCGAATAAACATTAAATAGCGAAGGATCAACATCCGCGCCCGTTTTACCACCTGTTCCACTACAGCTAATCTTTACAAGACCAGAAGCATCCAGCTCAATACCACTTATAATAAAGTCATCAGTAATAGCATCTGTTGTTCCATCAGCTAGGGTAGCAAATCCAATATTCTCACCAATACCAAATGGAACATCCGTAGTAGCCTTAATAGAATTATCATTCGTCACAAAGAATGAAGTCACAGCAACACCCGCCGAAATTTTATTCGGAGCATTTAACGAACCATTAACAGAATGGAATACTGGCTTTGATTTGAAACGAGTCAGACGTCTCGCAGTATCTAGCTGACGCATTACACGTGTAGCATCTTCCAGAATAATATCAAGTACTAATCCTTCAGTTAGAAGAACTGGCAGAACTTTATTCGAAGAAAATAATCCAGTATGAAGTGGCAGAAGACATTTAACAGTCTGGAATGAATTATCATCAAGAACATCCGTGGCACCGAATCCCTTCTGCTTGAAGCAGGGATTGTACGAAACATTATTTTTGTGAGATTCTGATGTACCCATTGTAGCCCGAGTCTTAACAGAGTGGCATGTTGAACCCTCCGTTAATGCTCTTTTCGCTCTTAGCACATCATTCGTCTCATACGAATATTTTACATTCGTTAATACGTTGTAATCTTGAATCTCTTCTAATAGGATTTTACCTGCTCCACCAGAATAAATTCTGACGTCTTTGATTAGACTCTGACCTCCAAGAATTTCATCAAGCTGTAGATAAGTTGGGAAGAAATCAGTCGTAGTAGATGGTGGTAGTTTTAGTTTTACATCAAATTTTAGATAACTTTCTTTTGGCTGAATGTAATCAACAGTTGATGGAATCTCAATTACCACCCGCTGACCACCACTGTACTCGAGGCCATTTTGGCTAGGTACGCTTACCGACTTCTGAGAGATAGGAATTTTATCATCAGATTTCCAAAACGAATCATTCGTTAAAGTGCTCATTCTATATAGTATAACATATATTTTATTTTAAAATAAAAAAAAATTTTAAAAGTTAATCACCACAAATAATTTAGAGCCCAATATGCCGGACTGCTTTTATCTTTATAAGCAAACGTTCCATCCTTTCTTTTGATACCTTTTATTCTTGCTCTAAAGGATTTACGTTGTTCTTTAGTTGCTTTTCCGCTACGCCAGTCATCCATCCCCCGTGCTCCAAAATGAATTGTTTTATATCCTTTCTTATTATCTGCTTTAACATATACGCTATACTTTTTTGTTTTTGGTGTTAATTTACCCTTGAATGGTTTATTTAAAATTGGTTTTCCTTTACTATCTAGTGGCATGTCGATTTCTCTGTATAATATATATAATAAAATTAATTAATTGGATTAAATTAAAAAGTACCACCACCTCCACCAATTAGTTTTCTCGGATCGCTTTGCGCAGTAGCTAGGAAGCCAACACCAGCAAGACTAGGAGGAACGACCTGAGATTTTAAGTCTCCCTGATATGAAGCATTTGTTGCTGATGCTTGTGCTTGGCTATCTTTTACTGATTCGTATGTACCATCTATTGCCCCGGCAATCTGTACGGCTCCAGCAATAGGTGCTAGGAAGGGTAATGCTATTGATGCGACATCTAATACAGAACCACCAACTGTTAGAGCATTAGAAACTTCATCACCAGTAGTTGCTCCAGTTCCACCAAAGAACCCACCCTTAGAACCAATATTCGCAAAGTCTTTAACAATATCAATTCCACCACCAACATTACCCAATACCTTACCAAGTCCAGCATTAGCAATACTACCGACAGCAGCCCTACCACCTGTTGCTGCCTGAATACCACGTTCAAATAAAGTTCCTGCCGCCTTATCTTCTACTGGTGCTGCTCCTTTTCCAGCATCAGTAATTGCTGTTGTTGCTGTTTTGCCGGCTCCTTCTCCCGCCCCTCCTGCTGCTCCACCTGCTGCTCCACCTTCGCCGGCACCTGCTCCCGCTGCGGGGCCAGGTTCTGTCGGTGCTGATGCTGCTGCTCCTGGTGCGGCTGGCTCGGCTGGTGCTGCTGGTGCTGCTGGTGCTGCTGGCTCGGCTGGTGCTGATAATCCTAGATCAGCAGATGACTCAACATTACCAGCTCCCGGAATAGTTGCCCCAGCTTTGAATCCCAAATCAGCCGACGATTGAACTCCACCACCAGCTACTGTCTCAATTTGTCCCGCTTTACCTAATCCTTTTTGTAAGCTAGTGGCTACTTCTCCCGCTTTTGCTCCACCTTTTGCCGCACCCTTTCCAACATTCTTACCGATATTTCCACTTGCTAAATTACGGATGTCTTCAGCAGCAAGTCCAGAATAACTTAGTCCTTTGTCAGCCATTCTTGCTCTGGTTGATGCCACAGATTGAAATGCCCCGTGTGCTCCGAAAGCATCCGTCACTCCGTGATACCATTCTTCGCCTTCGGCCATTTCTTTATTTTTACTTACTTGTCCGTTATAAGTTTGAGTTGTTTGGAGATTCGCATCCCTGATTGCGTCGTTAGCATCTGTTGCTTGATCTAAAAGTTGGTTACCTTGTTCCATTATTAATGTATATATATATTATTATTATAATATTTTTAATAAATATTTTTTAATTATTTATTCATCAACAATATCCATTTGTGTTTTTTTATCTGCGTATCCACCAACCGCAATTTGTTTTTCAAAGTTGGAATACATGATAGGCGGGTTAGCTTGAAGATCCATATAGCAAAAATCATATTTATTCGGTGTCGCTTGTCTGTATAATCTCATCCAGTTTTCAGGTCCATTAAACAAATCTCCATATTCCTCTGCTACAGCTAACAATTCCTTTTGATTTGGAAAAGGACTGCCGATAATAACATCAGTAGCATTCGCGCGAACAATTGGTGATACAGAACCTTTGAATTTCTGAGAAGAGATAACAAGTAATTTAATATTAAAATGACGATATCGAGAACAAATATGATTTATTTTTGATTCTCTTTTTATTGAACCTAAACAATCATCTAATACTAATGCTGTTTCTGGTTGGTCTTCTTTATCAAAACCTTTTTGACGATTAATTAATCCATCAATAATAGCATCATCATAATAATCATAAACATTAAATGCTTGATTAAGGAATCGAGACGTTACATCATTCTTTATCGTATTGCTTATAATCTGAACGTCATCAAAATACTCCTGACCGAAGAATGAATCGTTTAGCAAAAGGTTGCTAATAATAGTTGATTTTCCTGTTTTTACAGGGCTAATCATGAGGAGTAGAGCGCCACCACCAGGGACACCACACCCAACACAGGGTAGATTGGGGTGATGATATTTTGCTTTTACATTATCAGGCTCAACAACAGGTAATACCTTTGGTACAACTTTTGGATTTAATTTTTTATCCATAAAAAATAATTATTATACTATATATTATATTATAATTATATAGTAGAAAAATCATAAATCATAAATATTATTCGTCGGAGTAATCGTCACTATCATATTCTTCTAATAAATCAAATGATGATAATGATTTTTCACTTGGTTCAAATCCTAATTCTTTTAATTGGCGTTCTAACTCATCAATTTTAACTGACTTATCGGCACATATATCTAATTGATTATTATATTTATTCTGCCATTCTACCTTTTCATCAGTGGTTCGTTGTAATATCTTTTGTTGTTTTTCAACTTGATTCTTTAGTTTAATATTTTCTTCTTCAATTAATTTATATGTCATACTATCTTTAATCTTTGTTGATGAATCATCATCTGTAGGAGTAACAGCAGGAGTAATGACAGGAGTAACAGCAGGAGTAATAGGTGTTGGTTGTGCTCTGTTAATCTCTAATTGTTTGTCCTTGACTCTTATTTGATCCGTTAGGAATTCTAATTGTGTTTGAAGTAATTTAATTTGTGAATGTAAGATATCAATTGTTGGTTGTTGATTTGGTGATTGATTAGGTGATACAGGTTGTGCCATTACTGTGCTATTTTGTTTAATAGCATTATTGTATAAAATACAGACTTGAGTAAATACATCACTTGTGTCCTTTTGTTGTAATTTTCTATTGGTATTATATTCTTTGTGTTTCTTTTCATACTTAACATTCTGCTTGAGTAATGCTTTAATTTCTTTGACTTCGTCATCATTCATTATGAATAAATTATTCATTTATATATAATATATATTAGATTATTTTTAAGTGGTATTTAAATATTAGTATTATTTAATCAATTAATCAATTCAATTAATTAATATTACTAATTCAATTTCAAATTAAATTTCAGTATTTGTAATTATTACAGATTTATAATGGATTAATATATATTACTAATTATTAATAATAATTACAAAGAATTATAAAATTAGTAAATATTACAGGGGCTATAATAATGGCAGTTTTTGGGACAAAATAAACTATATGGTTTTGATCTCCCACAGATACTTTGTGATATATGCGTATTATTATTATCTCATGTTATTCTCATTTTATTTGTTATTATTACAGATATTGTATATATTAGTAATTATTACTAATCATTAATATATATTACTAGATTAATTTAAAAGACTTAAACATTAGATTATTGTTTCTTTCGATTACTCTGCTTCTTAGGATTCATAATAAGGTAGCCATTAAATGAATCATTTTCTATTTGTTTTGTTTTTAATAGTGTAAATAATGCCTGGAGGAAACATTCGTGATCTTCTGCTCTTAATCGATATTTTTGATATCTTCTTAATGCTAATACTTCACAAAATTTTTTTGAGATATCAATTTGTTCTTTTAATGAATACCCCTGTTCGAAATGCTCTCTGAAATGTGCCTGCCCTATTGATTCATAATATTCAAATGTTTTAGTCTTTGTTAATGGAAATTGTGATACTAAAAGACCCCGCCAATATAATGCTAGAGAACCACAAGAACCCTGTCTTAATGGATATTTATATTGTGGTGTTCTGGATTTATAATCAATTGGATAGTTAAACTCCATATCATCTGTATTAAATGGAAACTTAAAATTAATATTTTTTACATCTACCATTATATAATATATATATATAATAAATTTATCTATAAATATAATATATTATTAATATAAAAATAATATATCTATATATAATATAATGGCTGGATTCCATACGAAAACATTTTTAAAGCACGACGATTATATGACACCAAAATATGCGTGGGAGAATATACAACAATATATACCAAAAGATAAAATCATTTGGGAAGCATTCTACGGCGACGGAAAAAGTGGAAATGATTTATCGGAACTTGGGTTTAATGTAATACACAAACAGATTGACTTTTTTGAGAATAATGAAGGAGATATAATTGTATCGAATCCACCATTTAGTTTAGCAAAACAAATAATGCCGAGATTAAAAGAATTAGACAAACCATTTATATTAATTATGCCATCATCCAAAATTAATACTCAATATTTTAAGCCTTTTAAAAATCAAATACAAATTATTATTCCAAGAAAACGAATTCAATTTATTAAGAATGGGAATGAATTAAACAATAAATGTAATTTCGATTGTTTCTATTATTGCTATAAAATGAATTTACCACGAGATATTATTTGGTTAGAATAAATAATAAATCTGTATATAAAAATAATATATTATTATATAATATAAATGGATAATCTACAAGACCACCTAAATAAGAATCCAGAATTAAAAAAACAATTAACTGATTTGGCTCTCGCAGCGGAGCAGAAAGATCAGATAACAGGAGAAGAAAATCCCAATTTTTGTTATGATGATGAGCTACCGAATGTTTCAATTCTTATGCCTACTTGGAATCGACGACATTTTCTTCCATTAATATTAATTAATATTCATAATATGGATTATCCAAAACATAAATTAGAATTAGTAATATATGACGACCATCCTGTAAATCCATTATTTAATAATCAAGATGAAGTAAAAGTATTTCAATCAAACTGTAATTTAAAAATCAATTATATTTATAATCCTATTAGACATCTATCAATTGGAGAAAAAAGAAATAAACTAGTAAAGGCAGCTAAATATAAACTCTGTATTAATATGGATGATGATGATATTTACTTTCCTGAATATATTAGATATTCTGTCAATCTTCTTAAAAGTAATAAGGCTGGAATTGTTGGAAGTCCTGAAATGCTATTTACTTATCCACATAATGGATATTCTGTTAGTGCTTTAAAGTGTGTAGCCAAGAGGCAGGCACATGAGGCTACCTTTTGTTTTACTAAGAAACACTGGAAGAGTATGGGTGGATTTAATGAAAAAGGAGTCGGAGAAGGAGCAAGGATGATTGATTTTAATGAGAAGAATGCGGTGATGTCGGATATCACTCAGTGTATGTGTTGCGTCGCTCACCAAAACAATACAGTATCAAAGGATAAATTTATTGATATGAATCGTGATGTAGTTGAATTAGTAATTCCTGATATCTACAAGGAATTAATTGATAGTATTTTAAATTCAGTAGTACAAGATATCTAGTTTATAATTAGTAAATATTACTAATTTATAGATAAATCATAAAATATTACAAATAATTATAGATAAATCAAAAGAACCAGCCATTAGATTTTGTTTCTACGACTTCTCGAGGCTCCTGCTTTTTAACCTTTACAATTACTTCTTCTTCTTGAATTTTGCGATCTAATAATTCGCGGATACACTTCATATCATTTTTAATAGTAAAGATATCCTGTTTCAAAATATTAACATCTGTTTTAATATTCTGAATGAGAATATTATTTTTGGATTTTAAATCTGACATAATTAATATTATGAATATAAAAATAAAATATTAATATTATTAATAATGGTAGATTTAAAATTAAATAAAGTACCAAAATTAATTCATCAGCTTTGGATTGGTGATAAACCAAAACCCAGTAAATGTTTAGAGTCAATTAAAGATTATAATCCTGATTATGAATATATGTTTTGGGATGAAGAGACTCTATCAAGTCTTTCTCTTCCAACGAGATATCGACAGAAAATTGATTTGATGGAAGAACTAAACGGCAAGTGCGACATGTATCGTTGGATTATTTTAGAGAAATTCGGCGGAGTATTTATTGATGCTGATATTGTAGCGATTGAGCCACTAGATGATTTTCTATTAAATAAATCATTTTTTTGTTGGGAACAGGAACAGATGCGACCAAATCTCTGTGCTACAACAGTTATGGGATTTACTCCGAATCATTCAATACCGCAAATGGCGATTAATTGGATACTTCAAAATAGAATTACAAGCCCTGCTTGGGTATCTGTTGGTCCTCAGCTTCTATCGAATATTTATCATTCACTTACTGATGATATTAAAAAAACAATTTCAGTGTTTCCATCCTATTATTTTCTGCCGGATCATTTGACCGGATTTAAATACAAAGGACACGGCAAAGTATATACAACACATTTGTGGGGTTCTACTCACCGTAGTTATAGCCAATTAAATACACAAATTCCAGAGCATCACATGAAGCCCAGCACGTGGATTGATTTGACAATTGACGACGGAACACCACAAAATAAAATTAAAGAAATAGTAAATTCAGTAAAACACATGCCGGGACATTTTGGTGTTAATATTAAATGTAATACAGATATCAGAAAATATATTAAATCAACACGATTTGTTAATTTTTTTGATTTAGAATTAGTATTACAGGATTTAGACCTAGCAAAGGATTTAACAATCGAAGAAAAGATAAAACCATATTTTAAAGAGATGCTTGATGTTTGTGGTGGTAAGTGGATAAATGGTTGGGGTAGTTATTTATTCGAAGGTCAAAAATATGAATATGCTGATAATATGAAACTAAAACAAGAATTACTATTTGATAAGTGTAGAAATAAAAAAAATATATTAGAGATAGGTGTGTATATGGGACATTCTTTACTGCTAATGCTATTAGCGAATCCCAGTTGCCATATTACGGCAGTTGATATAGATGATACACTATCAAAACCAGTAATTGATTATCTTAACGAACATTTTAATAATCGTGTTACATTTATTAAAAGTGATAGTCTTGAATATCTTAAAAATTGTACTGATAAATTTGATTTCTTTCATATCGACGGGAATCATAATGATAATTTTGTGAAGCAAGAAATAGAATATATAATGGATAGAGATCTTTCAAGTGAAGATAATATC
>WLWI01001840.1_pt1 | contig 18294 bp, 6 predicted proteins | sample 6701501 | NCBI WGS metagenome assembly WLWI01 (sample SAMN12718690, study PRJNA515312) | sponge metagenome | isolation source: marine sponge | host: Mycale hentscheli | place: New Zealand: South Island, Marlborough, Capsize Point | collected 2014-11-01
GTTTATTAGAGGTAATCAGTTGATCAATACATAAATATAATACAATAAGTTTAATTTCCTTACCTTACTAGTATTGCAAGGACAAAAATAAATACAACTATAAGGTCGCTATTTGACTTTCCCCCCCCCTAGCAAAAAATCCTGTATCAAACCCTGGTTATTATTATTATTACAAATTACTTTCTCCAGCTCAGAGCTGAGATTTCAAGTACAAGGAAAAAAGAAAGGATAATAAGCATCCAGCCAAGGGGCATATCAATCACCATTTGAAAATTAACAGGACAAAAAATAATAAGGCCAAAGAAGAAGAGAATTAACCTGATGCCAGATTTTCTTCCTAAACTTGGTGACAGAAGACTTCAACAACAGTCACTATAATAATCTTTATTATCCAGTGATACTACTTGGACTATTTAGAATTAATAAAATTTATGTGAGATGTTTCGATCTCAAAGTTTAACTGTATAACTTGATTGCCAAAATAAACTCAATATTGATGACATACCATTGTGCAGGTAACTTTATTCATTTAAACACAGAAACAACAATCAATGAAATCTTGTAGCAATACATGGAATTTGCTTCATGCAGATTGTATCACAGCATCAGAGGGAGGTTTTCACTTCTGCCATTCTTGCTTATTAATTTCATATGTATATTCTTGGTCGCCAGAATAAAATCACTTAGCTATAAAAGTAATATAACTCAAGGCCGTCGGAACCGCTGAGGCTGGTGAGGTTTCGGCCTCACCACTTTTTTTGCCGAAGTGGGCGGGGTTTTGTTTGCGCGAGCGCTTATTATCACGCTGCTTTTTAGCTTAGGTAAAATGGCATCGATGTTGGAGTCCAAAGGTGAACTATGATTACTTAATTTTCCACACCATTGACTTTGTTTACCAAACTCAAATTAGTATTTATTCACACTTTCAATTTATATAAACTATGGAAGTCTACCTGCATACAATGTTTTTTCTTTTTTCCTGTGTACTTTACTTTCATCACCCCACCTTGAGCGTGCCTATAAAACTACCAGTCATTCAGTCATTTTTTAGTTGTTGTTCTTGTTCTAGTCGTTGTGATTACATTATATTGAAGAACCTCGTGAACTAACCTTACCACTGCCTAGCTAACCACCATTGTGAGTGTAGCCAGAGCTAAAATACAGTCAACTAACTACTAAAGTTTTGGCTGCATTCAATCATCCATGAAGCCTAGAAAGCTGCAAGTGCCAGTAGTTGGAACAGAGCCGCACCAGCCATCTTCTCTTCCATTTAAGTTCCTGAGAGCTAATTTCACTCCAAATCAAACCTCTGTTAAAATCACTGACGTTACTGAATTCTTTAAGCAATGACTCCTGGTCAGCGAGAACTTCTATCTGAAGTGTGTCAATTGTTTCAACTCCTACTTGTAATACCAGCAACTAATGCTGTCAGTGAAAGGTCCTTTAGTGCTTTGTGAAGAGTGAAAACGTATTTATGTTCGACAATGGCCCAAGACAGGCTGAATTACATCATGACTTTGCATATTCATCGAGGTCTTACTGATGATCTAAGCTTGATTGGAAGTGCTAACCGATATATTCATGGAAGTGATCTTAGAGAACAGATTTTTGGGAAATTTGTGGCAACAAATGTGATTGAAACTTTTTATTTTTGTAAACATAAATTAAATTATCTTGAACAATGTTTGAAACTTTTTTAAAAAATATAACTTAAATTTTCTTGGCTAATAATTGGCCGTGATTATTTGTAAATATCAATTAAATTTTCTTGACTAATATTGGCCTCACCACTTTGTATTTGCTTCCGACCCCCCTGTAACTAGATTGAAACTTTCCCACCTTCTACCATTTATTATTTATCCAAGTATCCTCCCTCCATAGGACTTTGAAACAAAAAAAACAACAGTTCATTGTGAAGCTACTTTGGGATCTAACCCCTGGAAATAGTCCACATCAATAATGTGGTTACCCAATTTTTTTTACACTAAAGTAGAGGGAAACCTGTTCGTGTTCTTCTCTAGGCGACAGCAGACAACACAGCAGCCAAGCACAAAGACTATACAAGCGCCCTCCACGGGTTGCCCTCCACCTCGTAATTACGTCATTAGTTGACATCACCAGCACGACCTCTATGTTTCATACAAACTGTAGAATTCATTAGATTTCCTATTTTCCTAAACATTACCTATTATGTTTTTATTATGCCAGCACAATTTCCCTCAAATCTATATCTGATCCTTTATTAAGCTATTGTAATTTTCATTTGTGTTATATTTTGAATTGTAACATACATTTTTTAATTAGGGATTGAATAGTGCATTAGGAAGAACTCTTTTTTATGCCCAAAAGAATGGCTATGGCTAGTCTCGCGTAGCCAGACCCTTTACCAACCTTTAAAGGGTCTGGCTACGCGAGACTAGGCTATGTCAAGGTAACTATGTAACTCTAATTTTACAAAGGGCTTACATTTGTTTTTTTTGCTATGATGATTTTGAGCATGTGTTGTTTAATTTTTTTGGTTTCAAATTTTCTTCTTTTTTTTTTTTGTTGCTGTTTTTCTTCTGCAGGATTTTTACATTTTTAGTTCTTACTTATGGGAACGTTTACACAGCAATTTAGACCATGCCTGTGAGGTAACAAGTTCTATTATGGTAAGCTTTCTTCCATTTTAATTATTATTATGCCCCCCAATTTTTTTGTGTGTACAGGTAAGTGCCAAAATAAGATGAAGATGGCTAATCCCCATTTGTATTCATAACCACTGGATTGCTGCTGGTATGAATTATAGCTAAGTGGAATGTTTGTATTTCTAAGAAATCGTGTTAGTTTTTTTTTATTTTATAGTAACTGTCTACAGGAAACCCATCAATTTTTTTGCACTTACAGAGACTCTTCAGTTATGAAACCAACACCGTAGCCATTACTCATTACTCACTCAATTAGAATCAGCAACAACAATTTTGCTATACCCACCCCACTAAGAACCTGTACGGTCATGGCCGTACAGGTTGCTACGGCTCCTACGCCCCTGCATTATAGGAGATAAGTTTCTAAACAAACACTTAGTACCATAGCAAAAAAAAAATGGTATTCCAAATCTTTCTTTAGTAAATGCCTCTTTTATCTGAACCTTATTAAATGGCACTGTGCCAGTCCACTTCATTCCAGCCATTTTGGAATTAGTCTGGAAGCAGCAAGTTTGCTTCTTATCTGGTATTATTAAATTTCATGGAAACCATTAATTTATAATATACAATGGACTAATTTAGCTTACAAAAAAATATCGGGCCACTTTGCACTCTTCGAACTATAGCTATAATGTTCTATAGTTGTTACTGAGTATTGTAAAAACCATTGTAGTGTTTTTTGCATGTAGTAAATAGAAAATTTCTGAGAAAGTTTATGTTGTCACAGTTGGAAAACTGGGTTAGGTAAAGAATATCAAGATTTGAAAAGGATCACTCCCAGTGCCCTCGATGCTAACACATCCATCTGCACACCACACACACATACATACATATACATATATATATATATAATATATATAATATCTATAATATATATACATAATATATATATTATATATATATTATATATATATTCCCAATTTTGCAGCAAATACCTCTAATGGCATTTTGCTCACTTCACTCTTTTGCCAATAATAATAATAATAATAGTAATAATAATAATAATAATAATAATAATAATAATAATAATATATTATTATTATTATTATTATTATTGTTGTTATAATTATTATTATTATTATTATTATAATTATTATTATTATTATTACTATAATTATAATAATAATTATTATTATTATTATTATTATTATTATTATTAATATTATGCATATGCAGGGGTTGAGCATGAAATATATGATGGCAACGATTTTATACTTCCACGAATTGTTCCTGTAAGAAATATCACTGATGTAATATGATTCTCACTCATTATTAATTGGACTTTGTTAAAGGATAATGGCCACTTGTATCAGCAAGAAATTCTTGATATGATCCATTCCAGCATATCTGAGTGAGATCCTGAGCTTTCAGTTTTTGATTGGATATGTAGTGTCTTATTTGTGTTTTTTTTAGAAATCCTGACAGCTTTTGTCCATCTACACTCAAATATTCTCAAGAAAATGAAAGATTATCACCTCAATAAAACACCAAGTGTCCACTATCCCTTCACCTGAAGAAAGAAGGTGATTTCAATTTGTATTTACCAATATTTTACAGCATTTATATTAATCCAATATTATGTGCTGTGTAAGTTTTTGTTTCCCTGCAATGACACCACTGAGCTTTTTCATTTTTGTGTGTAACTTTTGTATTTTACTTAACTTAATGTTACACAGGTTGTTCTTTCAAAGATAAGTGTTCATCTGTTAATAAGCCTGAGCTAAAGAATTTGTCTGTATTTCAACAGCAAGGTATGTGCATAATATTTTAGGCAAATTTAAATGAAATTACTGTTGTTGTTTTTTCCTATAGCTTGTAATTCACAATCTGAAGCTATTGCTAGCAATCTTCCTGCTAATAAATATACATAAAAAAATGTAGTTACTTGTTTGAAAGATAACATCCAGACTTCATCTACCAGTACAACAGGCTCCATATGTGATTCTAACTAAAAGGTGGAGCCACCTTGATACTCACTTAAGGAGTTTGTTACCGAATGAAGAGGGAATTACATTCAATCTACTGAGATTACAGATTTTTTTTCATTACCTAAAGAATCATTTTTAGGGGCACCTGCTCATGCTTTCAAAACTACCATTAGAATTAATCTTAGTAATGAAAATGATGGAAAGAAATGGTTTGAGAGAATGATGAAGCATAGCATGTGTACTTATCGCCAAACAAAAGGTAGATAACCTGGATGTAAATAGGTTCTTTATAAAGTAGAAATGCCAACATAAAAAGAAACCCTTGACTATCAGGAACAAAGAGAGCAAGCTGCAACATTGAAAGTCCTTGATTCTGGTAAGGGATTAAAGCATGAAGTTCGTAAAAAGAAGACAGATTGTCCTTCCATTATTAAATTTAAAGTCACGGTTCCAACAAAAAAAGATCATCGTAGCTTCAGTTAATTTTCCTTATTTGGTGAGCCATCCTGCTATTTTTCAAGTTAGCTATAATCACAACCATCCTATTGAGTCAGCACATTCTCTTTCTTTTCGTCCAATTTATCAGGAAACAAAGGAACTTTTCTTTAAGCTTTTTTAAGTAGGTCATAGTGCTTCATCTGCGTTTCATTGGAGTGAAACAAAAATGTTACTAGATAATGATGATGATCAACTTGCATTTGCAGACAGAGCTTTAAATCCAAAAAGTCAGATGTTAGCAGGCTTTATAATGAATGGAGGAAAAATGAACTTGGGCCAGACAATGGAAAAGAATTATTTGACAAATTGGAAATTGAAATAATGTCGTATAACCAGGCTAATCAGCACAATGGTAGTCGGGTAAGGCTTTTGGTGTACCATGATTGATCTAATTCAAGTAATGATAGTGATGGGGAGTCAGAAGCAGGAAAACAGCCTCCAAAAAAAGGAAAAGATCACAACCTATGATTATAGCAATTTGTACACCACTTATGAGTAGAGTTCATCAAAACATTCAGCAATCCAGGGAGATGATTTTCCGTGATTCAACGTCTTCTTTGGACAGATTCAATACCTCTCTTTTTGTGTTGTCAACTTCTAACGCCATTGGTGGATTACCATTAGCGGTTATAATTACTTCAGATGAAGATCAGGGAACTATTAGTCAGGGCTTAGATCTTCTTAAAACTGTCCTCCCAACTAATTGCTTTTATGAAAGTGGGTCTGACAACGGTCCATCTATTATTATGACGGATGATTATTGTGCTGAACGGAAGGCTCTTCACGAGGCTTGGCCCAATTCTAATATTCTTCTTTGCACTTTTCATTTCCTTCAAAGAAACTGGACCTGGCTTCATGATAATACAAATAAAGTACTAAATGCAGATCGTAAAGTTCTTATTACAGTGGCCAAAGGTCTTGTTTACTCTGAAAATGAGGAACAGCTGCTTGTCCGCTACAAATCATTCATTACCAATGAAACTGCAGTGAATTACCCAAAGTACATTGCATTTATGGGTAATCATTGGAATCGGCGAAGAGAGTGGGCTGTATGCATTAGAAAGCATCTCCTTGTAAGAGGCAATCACACCAATAACTATTCAGAAGCTGGAATACGTATTTTAAAAGAAGTGATATTTAGACGTGTTAAAGAATATAATCATGTTCAGATGTTTTCATTCATAACTGAATGATGGAGCTTTACTACTGCCGAAAGCTGCTTAGTGCTGCCCACAATCGATTAGATAGATACATTTCCCTGAAGTATCAAGGACTTAACTACAGCAAAATTAGTTACGAAAGTATTTTATGAAATTGATTCAAAAGAAAGTATCTACTTCGTTAATAGTAAGACTGAGCGAAATGTAAAATATTTGGTTAATATGGAGTTAGGTATTTGTAATTGTAGTGCTGGTCATAATGTTACATATACACATTCATATATTCTGTCTTAAACTATCTGTCATTTAGTATTACATTTCATTCTTTTTTTTTTTTTAATGAAAAGTTTTGCTATCTGCCACAGTGGTATAACCACATACAATCATAAAGAAAAGAAAATGTACAGGGGACAGAAGAAATAAGTTTTACATCTTCTACTAGTAGCCTTTGCCCATTAAGTAATTGGAAGGGGCTAGGCTTCCGCACGATAGTTGGTGTGGTTTCCTATCAGGACGCTTGGAGAGTGGCTAGGAAAAATATAAGTCGAAAGTGAGCCCCCCCAAAAAATTGGCCCGAACCGGACCCCTTCAAGCGGAGCGATTAGAGGTGGTGTACTTGTGAAAAATCATGACGCAAATTGTGCCCCAAAATTATAGGGGACGCACTAGCTAGCCCCTGGAGCACATCCCCCTCCACCTCCGTCTCCTTCTTCCTACATCACTGGACTTTTGTCATCATGGAAATAGAAGCTTCTTCACAGTAAAATACATCTCAAGTAACAAAATTGTTGTTATCAAGTCTACTTTAGCTTCGTTCAACCCACAAATTGGTCCTTAGGTGCTAAAGGATGGCAGAGAGGCACAGAACCCCCCCCCCCCCCCCCCCAGAATGTGCTGGTCTGACAGACTGCACAAAACAGACAGTATTTGAACTAATTAACACTATCATTCCTGCACTAATCAGAGCACTTGTGATTTTCTCACCTCACCAAGTGCGCACTAGTTTGTCAGTCAGTGTTTCAGTGTTTGATTAAGATTAGAATAAGTCTTGCTAGTAAGTCTCTCTAACTGTCAGAGTTACCCTCAGAAGGCTCTTCTCAGAGTTAACTGTACAAGGCACTCGGCCGACTACACTCTTTGTGGGACCCACAACCTTTAGTAGAACTGGGACTTACAACCCCAGGTCCATAATCCTTATGGTTGGCTGGATCCCATAACCCATGCAATAAAAATTCAAGAACAGTTCAGTCAAATGCTATATTAATACAGGCCATTTCTTGAACTGGGTGATGTTCTAAAAGATTACTGTGGAACCACCGATATAACTAATAATTAGAGAGTTAATTTGGAAGTTGCAGAATGATTGAATAAACACTTAGGATATAATAATTATAAATACTGTTCATTTGATTATATATTATATTGTTTATTCCACTCTAGATATCTTCACAATGATATCTTTGATACATAACTGTGAAATGAAGATATCTTTGGTACATGACTGTGAAATAACTCAAGATATTTTGTCCTGTTATTTCATTATAATTTTCTTGGTTTTTACAGCTACCTTACTCTAGTGTACCCCGCTCTACAGGGGTTAGAGCAGCTGCTAAAATGTAGGGTGGGGGTGTGGGTAGCCCCTACAGCCAACTTTACCTGTGAGTTACACTTCTCTAGTACTAACTATAGTAGTAAAGATAACTAGTGTGGAATAAACCACTTATTACACTTGTCAGAGTGATACGGCAAGATATTTCACTCTCAGGCTATATTTTCACTCACATCTGGCTCATGAAAATAAATTAGCCTGCTCTTGAAATATTCTGCCATATCACTCTCTGACTCATGTACTATATATAATTAGTAATGTACTGTATATATAATTATATACTATTTGGAGATATAATAGCCTGGAAAACTGTGGTATTCTAATAGCACAAGGAAGACCATTTTCAAGGAGGCTAAGCTGAGTGAAGTTCTCACTGCACAGAGTGCTATTTATCCGAGCACCACAGTTTTTCCAAGCTATCATAATATATTAATACTATTGCCAAAGATAATAGTTCATTTCTGCAGCTAAGAAATCCATAATCCGTCAATTCATAATCCGTCCTCAAATCAAATCATAATTTCGTATAAGAATTTTTTTTCATACTGGTTCTGCTATTATTAATAGTTTCCTTGCTGTTGTTAAATAGCGTTTCCCTGGAATTTTTTGCGGCATTGCCTATCGGGTAAAAGTGCTGCAAGGTCGCGCAGAGATCGCTGTGACCAATCAGATCATTATTTCAGTTTTCCCCTCTGTGGTGTTTCAGTTTTCCCCTCTGTGGTATTTCAGTTTTCCCCTCTGTGGTATTTCAAAAATAATACCACACTTTTTTGTTTTGAAAAATGACTCGCTTACGGTATTAAATTTTTTTAAAGTTTCTGCTCCATTTTCTGGATCTTAAGATCGCATACAATCTGTCACGTAATATAGAGGAAACCCAATAATTATTTAATTTTTCTTTAACTCTATATTACGTCAAGTTAAGTATATTTAACAAAATAGCATTAAAAGTATTTGCAATGGTATTATAAATGTTCAGATCTCCATTCTTCTTCTAGTTTCTGAAAAGGGTTTTCATCTGCAACTCATAAAATAATAAACAATTATTATCTAATTTATTTGTAATGCATAGACACTACTCTGAAAAGTGAAGGGGCTAAATTTCGGTCAGGCATGACGTGCCCACATATAAATTATATTATTTACGTCTATCTTTAATCTAGAGTAAGTTTATATCAACATAAAAGTAAAAATTATCACACAAATGTCTGTGATGTAGAGAAAGACAGGTTAGTGGGAGCTGTTTATATACATATTATATTGGAGGGCGAGACACTTACAGGGGTAACACAATTAGGTAATAAACCAGAAGCAATTTAGTCGTGTCAACTAATTGCAAATGACACACGAGTAAATCTACGTTCACGTGAAAAGGGCATCTACTTGGATGCACATTATTAATGTTAGAGTTTAGTTTAGTTTTTGATAGAGTAAGTTTAAGTATTTAGCCATGCCCAATGCTGTCTTTCTTAATTTTCGATTAAAACTCTAATAACAATTTCTGTATTAATATTTATCACTTTTACTCTGTTTTTTTTTTTTACCACCTCTAGATGAAGATTTTTGCTGTGGAATTATATTATATGGTGTGCTATGAAGTTCTTTGGAGAATTTAGTCTGATCTACAAAATAATATCAACAAAATTTTGATTTAGTACGTAAGTAATATTAAAATGGGTTGTATACGTAGCTACCTGTTGTTTGATATCTTTGTGACTTAACAAAATTCTGCAAAGAATCCATCCCGGAACTACTGCCAGCTATGCTTGCATGTGATCTAACATTTTGGGGTTCTAAAATGACACAAAATATAATACTAAGTATTTATTGTATAAAAATATATTATTATACAGGAAAATGCTAGAATTAGTGCAATATTATGGTTCAGCTATATAGCTTAGCACAGCTAGTATGTCAAATTGTTTTCAAATTCTAGCTATACTAAGTCTCAATAGTAAGCCAAATCTACGTGGTCATTGATCCTTTTTAGAATTAATTTGCAATAGAGAATTGCTTATTTAACCACTACCATACCTCTCAATTAAACACCTTCCAGTAAGTACCCATAGTTACAAGTTAAACAGACTCAGTACTAGTGGTACTGATGTAATAGTTAGAGCAATAGCGCTTAGGTACTGGTGGATTTAGTGCACACAGCCCTTGGGCCTACGGAACTACTGCCAGATATGCTTGCCTGAGCCTCAGCCTTTGGGCTTACGGCCCTTTGACTTCAATGCACTAAATCCACCAGTACCTATAAGCATGCATGCTCTAACTGTTTTAGATCCCGTTTACGCATGCCCAGTTGCCACTAGCAACTTTGTTTATCAGCACTTTCGCAAAAATGGCTAAAGGCAAAAAATGGTGCACACTTACCAAGTTAGTACATCTAGTAACAATATAGCAACAGGATCTAAATTATATTGGCTCATTTCTATGTGTATGTAATTATCAATAACTGATTATTAACATAGGATGTGTTTTTTTTTGTTCAATCAAGAAAATTACAGACCGAAGTCCTTCCTCAGCTTGTTCTACAGAATTGAAAATGTGGAATGATGAGTGACTGGTGAATATACATGGTTATTTACTGTCAATATATGATACTAAATAGGTGTCGATGGAGGGTTAATTATGTGTCAAACAATGTTGATTGATAGTCAATTATTATGTTCCAGATAGAATTCATTTGAATGCCTTAATCTAATTTCATGTTTGAGGTGTGTTTCTTTATGTGGATGCCTTCCTTGTATCTTCTCTTGATCCATATTGGCTCCCTGTCCATCCTTTGTTTATAATTGTTAAAAAAAAGTTAGTTTTTGATTAGTACAAGCAACATAGCAATTAGCCTATATAATATAATTGATTGCTCAGAGCAGGCAGCAATACAGACAGCTCACAGACTAAAAAACCTCAAAGGCAAAAATCGCAAGATTCAAGAAGCACTTAACTCTCTTGATGAAGTGTAGAGATAATAGAATTATACCTAAAGGCTTAAGACTAAAATTTGTAATTTCAACCAACAATAGTCAAATGATTGCACAAAGAACAAATGTGGCAATCGTGCAGGAAAGGATCAAGCATGCAAGCTGGATCAAGATGACAGTAACAGAAGAGGTGACAAAGCTCACCCAATACTACAAGGAACACTGAATCCACAGAAGTTCCAAGACATTATGATGGTCTGACAGAAATATCAAAGAGAATTGATGGGGATATAAAAATTAAGGAAAAACAAAGTTCAAATAGCTAATCTTAGAGAAAGAGAAAGAGCACTCGAGCATCCCATTGAACCAGAGATCACTGTCATTAACAGAAGCAGCACAACTCTAACATCCTCTGAACAAGAAGTACTTTCATTAGGTCAAAATTTTGCACTTTCACTTCAAGATCTACCAGTAAAGGAAGTTATTGTAAACACGGAAGATACTGCCAGAAAATTAGATGCTCAAACTGTACAATTGCTCTGTGAAAGAGTAAAATGGTCACTAGAACAGTACAAGCCACCTACAAAATCAATAATAAAGAATCACACCTCAAACATGAATTTAGATCAAGGCATTCAGATGAATTCTATCAGAACCACATTAATTGACGCAAAATTAACCATCCATCAACACTTATTGAGTATCATGTATTGACAGTATAATAACCATCCATTCACCAGTCAAATCGCTCATCATTCCACCTTTTCAATTCTGTAGAACAAGCTGAAGAAGGACTTCAGTCTGAAATGTTCTTGAGTAAAACCAAAAAAATTCCTGTGTTTACAATTGCGTAAAAGTTATTTTTTGATTAGTGGAACTTAGACATCACAGAAACAAGATTTAAGTAGGGCTCTCTCTTGCTTAGCTCATTTAATATTCAAATATTTTATGGTAGGTAATGAAGGAAAAAATGTCCTTCTGATTTGAAATTTAGCTAGATTAGCTCACTTTCTATCTAAGCTGCTACAAATGTCTAACTATTTATGCTATATTTAGATAAATACTTTCTTACCTCAATTATCAGCTTTGTAGTGCCAACTGAAGCCATTCTAATATTTGAATGACTATTTACCCCTAACTCTCAACAACGAAAAACCGTCTAGTTTTTCAAAATATATGTGCAGTAAAGATAAACTGAATAATTCAAAACGTACACGATAATATGAACTACTGTCAACCAGTGATCCAAATTTTGGGGGATTTAAATTGACATAGCTAAGATCAAACATTTGTAATTACGCAAATGATTACCGAGCTATATAAATATGAAACTTAAGTTACCATTTATTTGTAAATCTTGTGTAAAATCTATAAGATCCATTGAATTACTACTGCCAGCTGTTGATCTCACTTTTTTGGGATCTAAAAATACATATGATAAAACATTTTAAATTAAATTAGCTTTGAAACATACATGATTTACCCGTGGTTTAGTGTCTGCCCAATATACAATTACCACTTGCAGCAACTTTTTGTGACTTGAAAAAAAAAATTCAAAACATTACATCTAAAATTGGAAGAAAGTGGAATAAACAGGAGGTAAGCTAAAAAAAGCTGGACGTTTTGAATGAATTAAAGGCATAAACCTGCTTATTATGGGCTTAATTATCTTTTTATACATAAATATAATACATATGGGTCTTAAAAAAAATAAAGTAGAGAAAGAGCAAAACAAACATTAAGAGAAAATATCTCAAGTTTATTTTTTGTGTTGTACTTTAACAGTGGTAGCTTCTGCAGTTCTACTTTAGCTGTTTTGTTATGTGATGTACAAGTATCTCTTAAAAAACTTGAGTATTTTTTATTTTAGTTTAGCATACAGTATTCACCATTGACAAAATTAAGGAGGCTAAACATGAATGTCTTGCAAGCCAAACTCTGTTCTACCTGCACCGTGAATGAAAAGGTTTTACTTGTGAGATTAAGAAGTTGAAATTGAACTCTCATTTAACAAGTGCTAATGAGAAACAGTGCAGAAGCTCTTATAGTTGTCAGCTATATACCATTACACAATTGACAAAATATAGTTCAGGTATTTAGTCCTGCCCAATAGATTAGATTGTCTGATATAAGGTTTTATGGGAATTTTAGGAAGACCTAAATACAAAAACACAAAAACAAAATTTTGACCCATTAATTGTTGTTAGTAGTAAGTGATATTAAACTGGGTTGTGAATGAAGTTACCTGTTATCTGAAGTCCATGTGACGTATTAATAACTCTTGAACAAGAAATACTATGGTCATTGATGCTTTAAGAAATTACTTTGCAATGAGATTTTGTTATCTAGCCTTTCATCGAGCTGTTCAATTTAAACACCTGGCAGTAAACTACCTCAAGGTGTAAGTTAAGCAGAATAAACTGATGTATTTAATATCGGCAAGTTATACTATTACCTCAATAAGTTTTTGTAGTACCAATTGAACTCATTCAAATATTTGAGTAACTGTTAGCCCCTAACTCACAGCAACCAAAAATCGCCTAAAATTGTATGTATTAGCTCATGGTTTTTAAATGACTCAAAATCTACAAGATCCTATGAACCATTGAGATCCAACTGTTAGGGGATCTCAACTTACTTTGATCAAACATTTGTAAATATGCAAATGATAACCAAGATATTTCAACATAAAACTGAAGTTCCCATGTAATTTGTAAATCTTTTGTAAAATCAATAAGATTCATTGAATTACTGCCACCAAGCCGTGATCTTACTCAAAATACATAATGATAAAACATTTGTAATTAAATAGCTTTGAAAATACATGAAATTACTGGTAGTGATAGAGTCTACCCAATCTACCGTTACCACTCGCAGCAGCGTTTTGTGACCTGAAGAAAAACTGGCACATTTCCAAAATTATTTCATAATTGTGAGCCTAACACTAACTTTAGACTTTCTTACTGCTGTATACAGAGAAAGCAGAATGTAAAACACCACAACATTATGTGACTTGGAAAAATTAAAGAAATTGTCGCACATTGACAACCAAAACAAAATCGTACATTTGTGTATAATGTGTTGATAACTAGTTTGTTAACCTCTACAGCTTTGTAAAAAAATTTGTTAACTGTAATTAACAAGACAGTTTATGGATTTTGTTATGGTTGTAAATGAACTTTTTTCACCCTGTGAACTAGAAAGTGTTTTACTGGGAAGGGGGGGGGGGGCAAGCCAAAATATTGTATTTAGCAGGTGCATCAACACTATGCATTTTTGAGGGATCATGATACCATCCATACATGAGTATTAGGATATACAAAGTTAATTATTCTTTTCTCATGCATCACCTACATTATTAAAAAAGTCGTGTTGAATTTATTAAATAACAATCTTGTGGTTAAGATTATTTGCGTTCACATGGAGATGAAGTGTGCAATGGTGTTAGTGTATAGTGGTGCATAAGCACTGCCTGAAAAGTGTACATTGACAACCAAAACAAAATCGTAAATTAGTGTAATGTGTTGATAACTAGTTTGCTAACCTCTACAGCCTTGTAAATTTTTTGTTAACTAATTACCAAGACAGTTTACTGATTTTGTCATGGTTGTAAATGGACTCTTTTCACCCTGTGAAGGCTATGTTTATGTCAGGTTCTGATCTTATTGTAGTTCTTCAATAAAACAAGTGTAATGCATCAGGTATTTTTTAGTGCATCATTGACCGTGCAGAAAAAAAAGCCACTTTCTTCTTATTTCAGTAAAGACTGCCACAGAGACACAAGTTTAATAACATTGTGTGGCCATACCAACTTTGTAATTAATCACCCCTAATATAGTCTTGTTCACTTCACTCACTTGCCTTATAGCATGTACCCTATTTTTTTTATATATCTTTATTAGAGTCTGGTTTGCTTTGCAGACTCACCAAATACCTAACACATACCCAATTTCAATTGTTCATCACTTACAAAATTTTATTTGCTTAACTAGCTCACAACTATATAATATATATATTTATATATGATTTTCAATAATTCATACAATACTGTGTCTTCACTATAATATTATCCACGATAACTTTTGTATTATCATTGCTTGTACATTCACATTAATTAATAAGTAAAAGCTCATTATGAGCTGCAGCCCTTAGCATAATTATCACTTCTATTTTTCTTAAAGCCCAAGAGGTTAGAGGAACACTGATCTAAATGAAATTCTCTTTGTCTGCATACTGAAGTCATACTATATAATATTGTGTATTAGTTAAGCATTAAATTCTTGTAAGCACAACTCTTCACTAACAGGGTGGCGAGTTAAAGTGTCCTGCTTGCAAAATTAGAAGTGGGAAGTGAACTTGTATTGGAAAGTGCAGGAGAAACAGTGTAGTTCTTACTGTGGCTCTTAATATCTGTCATGTGTTGTTAATAAGTTAAAATTAAAGTGGTCAAAACTATATTTGCTGTTTAACTGTGCTAAGATCAGCAATACTGCATTTTGGTATCTGTTAAATTTCGCTATAATTACCAGGTAATTGCCAATGTAAACTAAGTAGCTATCACACTTTTAAGCCACATTATAGTTCTTGTAACAGTTTCATGCCAATTATTATTTTTATTTACCATTTTTATCTTGATTTTTTTCATCTCTAAATGAAGATTCACGCGATGGAAATTGATTCGATGGTCTGCTTTGAGGTGTATCAGAGATATCAGTCTGACCTACTAAAACACATTAACAACATTAGACCAATTAATTATTTGTTGTTATTATGTAAGTGATAAGGTGATAGTAAATGAATTTACCTTTATTCTGAACTTCTTCTGAGATAAAAGATCTTTGACGATCCTTCATCGAACTACTTCCAGCTGTGCTTGCCTGTGAGTCAAAATTTGGGGGGTCTAAGAAAGCAAAACATTCACAAAATGTGAAATTATACTAACGAATGCCAGAAGAGTACAGTTCAGCTGGCTTAGTACACTACAATACTATTAGATAGGTATTGTAGCCTATTCACATGTTTTTAAATACTGCTATACTGAGTCTCATTAGAAGCAAAGTCTACTTTTGTTACTTTCATAGTTAATAACCATATATTATATACTATAATTACTTTGCCTTGAGATTTGCTTATCTGGTTTAAATCCCTGCTAGTAAATTTAAGCTATTCATAGTTACAAGTTTAGCAGACACAATTTGTAGAATTTGAACATAAGTATCAAGTTTTACAGTAGTTCTTTTCTTTGATAGCTAGACTTTTTTTCTACAATTAATTGGTTTATGCTTATGTTGGATAATACATCCATTCAAAATGAGGTTAGCTGTTTTATTTCACTTTCTATTTGTATTAAAACACACATCTCAAAAACAGATTTAGGTGCCTGTATCCTACTCTTTTCGGTATACCTTGAGTTTTAACTATATGGTACTACTTACCATTATCTTCATCTTCATAATCATCTGCTAACAGACTGGAATATTGAAATGTAGAATCATCTGCAGAGAAAGTGAGACAATAGTTTAGCTGAAAGAATACCAAAAATAAATAATACAAAAATGTCTAATCAAAAGTCCTGTGCAAGCATATGTCACTTTTGTTTAATTAAAATATGTAAAATGTAACATTAACAACATTAGACCAATTAATTAATTGTTGTTAGTACGTAAGTAATAAAGTAAAAGTAAATGAAGTTACCTTGACTCTGAACATTTTCTGAGAAAACAGATCTTTGAAGATCCTTCGACGAACTACTTCCAGTTATGCTTGCCTGTGAGTCAAAATTTTGGTGGTCTAAGAAAGCAAAATGAACATTCACTCAGTATTGTGACAAATTGTGAAATTATACTAATGAATGCCAGAAGAGTGGAGTATTACAGTTCAGCTGGCTTCTGTTCACATGTTTACAAATACTGCTAGAGTTTATCTCATTAGAATCAAAGTCTACTATTGATACTTTCGTAGTTAATAACCATAATATTACAATTACTTTACCTTGAGATTTGTTTATCTGGTCTGTGCTGCTCAATTGAAATCCCTGCCACTTAATTTTAGCTATTCATAGTTACAAGTTTAGCAGACACAGTTGGTAGAAATTGAACATAAGTAACAAGTTATACAGTATATCTTTTCTTTGATAGCTAGCCTTTTTTTCCCTACAATTATTTGGTTTATGCTAATGTTGGATAATACATCCATTCGAAATGTGGTTAGCTGTTTTAGTTCACTTTCTATTTGTGCTAAAACACACACCTCAAATACAGGTTTAGGTGCATGTATCCTACTCTTTTCACTATATCTTGAATTTTAACTATATGGTACTACTTACCATCATAAAGATCTTCATAATCATCTGCTGACCGCCGGGAAAATTGAATGGTAGAATCATCTGCAGAGAAAGTTAGACAATAGATTAGCTGAAAGAACACCAAAAAAAAATAATAAAAATGTCTTTGTTTGAAAATATACGTTAATTACAATATGTAAAATGTTATTGGTGCACTTACAATTTACGTATAAATAATGTAGATAAAATATACTCACACCCATGCTACAGAAAAAATGCTAATTATTTTATGTTCACTTTATTGAAATATATATAATTGGATGACACTGTATTTTTTTCAAATTTCAATTACTATGATCTATACATACATGTAAACAGATAAATATATACTTACCTGCATTCCAGCTTTGCTCATAATCTGAAAGAAATGTGAATACAAACATTATTGACACAATGACACCTGTTTCTTGACATGAGTTATGAAACACAATCAGGAAGCTAGCCAGCCTTATCATATTTCAGTACAGAGCTAACACTGCAAATTAGTGAGCGATGAAGCCGCAATAGTTCATCATCACAATAAAAATGATTTGTACTTATCATGAATTCCTCACGTTTTAATTTCAGCTCACTTAGTGTTTATGCTAAAGTTGGCAGCCAGTAATCTTCTCTGTGGGTAACCTTGAGCATATACTATTCGTTTCACTTAATTTTAGGAAACTTTTACTGCTTAACATCTAAATCATTGGATTGTAGTCCAGACTAAGATTGCTTAGTATAAGCTGCAAAGAAAGTGAGGCTAAAAAAGCAGTAAAGAAAGACCATTAGATTACAAAAAAAAACAACAACAAAAAACAAAAAAAGAACAGAACATAGCTAATTCAGTCTACATTCACATTTGGAATTTTTTTTTATTATGTTAAAGTTGTTAAAATAGTTAATCAACAGTTGACTTAACGGAAAGAATTGGATGACGTGGAAATTTCAGATGCATCATTTTTTTGCTGGGGAAGGACCTCTGGAGTTTTGTGGGTGGATCGGAAACCATTGCAGAGGATGCGTCACCCCAGGATCGGGCAGCCTTTGGAAAGAAATCCCAGAAGGTGTTATTGGCCATAGTTATGGCGTTAGTCCCTCCCAGTTCTACTTGATTTGTACTTGTTGCGATAGTCCTAAGGAGGCCGGGGATGCTCTTAAGAGTT
>WLWI01001841.1_pt1 | contig 18291 bp, 12 predicted proteins | sample 6701501 | NCBI WGS metagenome assembly WLWI01 (sample SAMN12718690, study PRJNA515312) | sponge metagenome | isolation source: marine sponge | host: Mycale hentscheli | place: New Zealand: South Island, Marlborough, Capsize Point | collected 2014-11-01
AATATTGGTATGTAAAACATACTATGGCAAAAAAGTATGGGTATCACACCAAGTTTTGGGATGCAAATGGTGACATGCAGTATCATACCAATTTTGGTATGTAAGTCATACTTCATTTTTAGCTGTGCAGACTACCATCGAGTGTGGCTATTGCAAGGATGATTCCTCCAATAACCACATAGTCTCTTTGGCAAACATTGTACCAGACCTCCTTTTCCAGGACATTGATCCTCACTTGCTCCTCAACCCTGAAGATATCCACTACCAGGAAGATGATGCCTCCCTCATCAGCAAAGGCAGCTACTGTAACATTTATCATGGCACTTACCAGAACAAATCTGTAGCTATCAAAAAATACGTCGGCAAAAATAAAGAAACTTTTGAAGAGCTGCGATCAGCAGTGGAGTTGCTGCAGCATTCTTCTCATCCATGCTTGGTAAGCCTGATGGGTATGTTCATTCACCCAGACATGACATTAATTTTAGAAGGAGCACCCTGCAAAACTCTTGACTGTGCTCTTTTTCAGGAGAAAACTCCAATGCATAGGCTTACTGTTTATAGAATTACTGCAGAAGTTGCAGCTGCTCTTCACTTTCTCCACCAACAAGGAATCATATTCCGCGACCTTAACGCTGCCAATGTCTTGCTGTGGACCTTAAGTCCCACTTCGCTCTGTCACTGTAAGGTGAAAAATTCTAAGATTGCCACACACATGGCACCTGTGGGGACAAAGGGACTACGGGGAACTAAGGGCTTCATTGCTCCAGAGATCCTGTACAATGGTAAGAGGAACCAGAGACCCACTTATGACCACAAAGCAGATATATTTTCTTTTGGAATGTTCCTTTATCAGATGATTGCAAGACGCCTACCATACCACTGCATGGCTGCCCACAAAATCGATGTGTTGGTTGAAAAAGGACTTCGTCCCAATATTCAAGATGTAGACACAGCTTACACAACCTACCACTATCTGACCATGCTTATGAAGAAATGCTGGCAAGACAGCCCTAATAACCGCCCCAAGTCTGATGCCATCATCAAGACTGTTTCTCTCTCTGTGGTTCAGTCTATCATGTGTATTTTTCCCGTACAAAGTAAATTGACTTTACGTCATGCAGTGGCACACACTCCTACCAACTTGAAGAAGCCAGGGGCTTCTGGTATACTCCATAGTGAGCTCTGGGTCTGCAGTGATGGAGATTGTGGGGCAGACCTTAGCGTCTACAGCACAAGCACTATGGTGGAGGTCAGCAAGAACTTCATCAAGGAGAATCAGGTACAGTGCATGGCTCTTTGCAATGATCACGTATGGGTGGGGTCTCGTGCCGGCATAGAGTATGGTGCCATTGATATATACAACATCACCACGAGAGAGCTTGTCCACAACATCCGCTTGCGGGAGAACTCAGTGTCGTGTCTGGTGGTGGCAAAGGATCGAGTGCTCATTGGAACACTCGAGGGGTACTGCTTCAGCTTCAGCAGCGATGTTCAAAGTGTGCGTCAGAATGCCAAACCTCACTACAAGTATGTCTCGGAGCACGCTGTAGACGGCATCGCATGCACTGCAGACTTCATATGGGTCTCCCACACTAGGTATATCTACTTCCTTAACTCACACAACTTGGCCCTTGAGGGTTCCATCAGTCGAGACAAGGAAAGGGGTACCCGTGTCGGTCACCTCTCCCTGGCTCCAGCCGAAGACGTGGTGTGGAGTGCACATCTGGGAGGGATCATCGTGACGGCCTGGGACGCCCACAACCGCATCCACATGTTTGACATAGACACCTCCAAGGTACTGAAGAAGATAGCCGAAGATGTGAAGGAGTACAACATGGTGATCACAGCCATGGTGCCTGTGCTAGACATGACATGGGTAGGGATGGCTACAGGGCACATCCTCCTCTTCCACTGTGAAGAACTGCTGACGTGGTATCAGCCATACTCAGAGTTTGTGAGCTTTTTGACAGTCATACCTGGAGGAAATGGTTGCAACAATGAACACTGCAGGGTGGTGAGTGGTGGAAAGAACTTCATTCCTCCAGCACTGAATATAGGACTTGATTATGAAATTATTGAGGATGTTGGTGGTGTTCTGGTGATATGGGAAGGCTACAACTCTAAGATGATCCGACAAATCAACATTGTGGAGAAGAGTGCTCCAGCCCATTTGGAAACGTACAGCAGTGTAAGGCAAACCATTCAGAATGGTGAATTTGAGGATGGGACTAGTATAGTTTGTAACACATAAAGAGTTTTTACAACAGCATTGTTAATATACACTGAATTGTTCCCTTTTTAACCTTTAATATTTTTAAAAAACTTTTCTATTATAATTTCCTGTGTGTATAGATGTGTTTTGTTACAATAATTTCTAAATCACTTGTTCAAATCCTGTATGTACTGTGCTCATTTTGTTAGCAGAGCTAGTCAATAACAATCAAATCCTGTTTAATGAATTACAAAACTGTGAATCATACACACACACAAAGTTCTGAGATTGGATGCATGATTATGATGATGCAATTGCAACATTGAGTCAGCAGTATGACTAAACCACAATTATTGATTAACTGTCTCAAACCACAACTGTTGATTAACTATTTTAACACATTTATAGTGTAGAAATTGACTGTCTGTAGCTATAAGTACACAATGTATGCGAATTAGGGAATGAAATGACACTATGAGAATGAATTATTAGATTCATGATATCTTTACTCGACTAACTTCACTATTAAATTATCTCTACATTGTAGGGCACTAATTCTTTATAGTAATCACAATAAATATTAGTTCAACACTCTTGTTCTCACTTTGAGTGATTCTTCTCACTTATATTGAGAGTAACTTTACCACACAATTTGATAGCTATAATGCACTCAAATTTTTGGATCTTTTATGTCTATTTAAGAAGTTTCTATGTATTAGTCTATTTATGGCAAATAGCTATAATTGTGAAATATTATGGCCTTTTTTTTTATTAGCTCGAGCTTGTGTAAGTTACTCTGTTGGCTTAGGGAAATGTTGTCAGGGTAGTTCCAGGTGAGGAGGAGAGGTGGTGGGACAAGAGAGCCAGCCCCATCTCAATGTACTGACATGTAATGTAGTAATGTAAAGGTCATTCGCCCCATGAGAGCAGCTGCATGCTAACTTTCTTTAGCACACTAGGTTGCCCTTGACTAGCTGTACTGTAAAGGTTCATTGTTTCTAAGTAGGTTGTTAGCTTTATTCTTGGTCCATACCTTCACAAAGGACTAAGAAGGTGCTGTGTATGCATGGTGGTATGTGACAGTGAGGTGACTGAAATCTAGTTTCGATGAAGAAGGTGTGAATCTATGTTAGCCTGATTATACATTTACATGTATTAGCTGAGGACATTGGGAATGCTTAAAAGCTAGTGGGGACATAATCAAAATCATAGATATCTAAACTATATTAATAGGAACCAAATATGCCAGCTCGTCACAAATTCATACTACCAATTGCTGCTGCTCTTGAAATATTAATTGAGATAGCTTGTAGAGTTCTTGTATAATTTAAGAAATTCTGTTTATTGGGGAAATACGAGTTTCAATTTATATTGCCAGTCAAGTGGAGGGTCACCATACTTTACACCTCAGTTACCCTCAGCATTGTGGATGATACATAGACAAGCCAGTAAAGTTGAAAGGCGGAGTTTTCCTCGCGTAAAAATGCTGCGTCATCGTTATGCGCATTAATTCATACGCATAACCGCATGCAAAAGACACCTGCAATTAGCCACTCCCTCTACTCACGCCCCCAAGAAAGGTCGCATTTCTTGTTCATCAACTTTCGTTTCTGCGAAAGAGACGGAAAGAAAAGAGTAGTGTGTAATCGTGGTCTAGTGTGGCAGGATGACGTCCAGAGGGTTCCTGCACGACGACGCCAAACTGCACAAGCTTTGTCACGAAGGTAACCTTGACAAGGTTAGGGACTTTGTTCAAAGACTTGACGACGACGCACTCAAAGAGAAACTAGCCAATAGAAAAGGCGTGTTCGGGTACACACCTCTGCACGAAGCTGTGGCCAGTGGGAAAGCAAATGTGTTGGACTTCTTACTGAAAAGGACCAAGGATGCACACGTGAATTGTAGAGCTAACAGTGGTTACACACCATTGCACCTTGCAGCTAGCTCAGGTCATTGGGAATGTGTGAAAACCCTTCTGGATCATGCTGCTGACATTTCCATCACGGATGAATATGGGAAGACTCCCAAACAGACAGCAGAGCTCAGCTCTAAAGCTAGCATTGTTCGCCTGCTCATTTGTGAAGGTCAGTGTTGCCATGGAGTGTCCGCTGGACAGTGTATGTTTGATGGATGTGTTAGTTTTATGTGTAAGGTTGGAGAATGGCATCCATTTGTCTTGTTCTTCTATGTTGCTAAGAACCATCAGGCCCTGTATTCTGGTGTGATGCCTTATGCTTTTGTCTTTGTGTTAAGGGACCAGGGGGCTGTAACCTTCTCTCTCTCTCTCCCTCCCCTTCCCCTCCTCCCCCCCACTTCCATAAATTAGGGGCACAAGCCACAACTTAGGGCCCCCTCCCACCCAATACTGAAACATCTTCCTACACTACAGTAGGACAGCCCGTACTTAACCATATTGCATGCAGGCACTTCTCATTTCATTGGTTAATTAATAAGACAATGTTTAAACTTTAAGTGCTTAATTGCATGATTTAATCCAGAACACTTTGCTGAGAGTGTGGGTGGAATAGGTAGTGGTACTGAGTGAGTACAATACTGGAGGGGAAGAGAAGGGAGGGAGAAGTGGGAATTATTTTAGGAGTAGCTCTTTCAGTTTGTGTTATTAGTGTTCTGCTATTGAGTTTCCCACGTTCGCATAGTATTTTCGGTTTCATTGTTATTCCGCCATCACACACATACACACAGTATAATAGTTGTGTGCAATTACGAGCCATACGTATGGTATTGGTCTGTAGCAAGAGGATGATGACAGGTGAGGAGGATTTACTTTCAAATTATACATCTCCTACCACAACTATTCATTATAATTACGAAATTATTATTATTAGAATTTTTTCCTTATGCTGCTTTTGTTATTGGTTTGTGGTAAGAGTTGTGGTTTACTTAGGAAATATCTGGCATCTTGAGAGTTGCAGTCCAGTGTTGTAAACACTGTATAAACTCCTAGCATTTCCTATTGCTTTACCATACAAGTGATTTTTATTCTTTTTTTTATTTTGTCGCTGCAGTAGATTGTACCAACCATTAACCATTTATCTGAACAAGTATAGTTAATTCTGTGTTACAATTTGTATAAACTCTTTGCTCTTTCATGATGTAATGGTTGCGTAGAAGGGTGAGGGTTCATGCCACCTTATTTAACAAATTATCACTGGGATATCTAATTTAGAAAAGAAAAAGAAAAGAAAAAAAAACTAGACTCATCAGAATTCTAGCTGTTGCACACTTACTGTTTCACTAGCATCTAAAAAAATCCATCTTATCTCTGTAACATCAAGTACCTTATTGGATGGTTTCTAACTTGCCTTTTTTGATATTGTGTGCCACTTGCAGAAGTGATAAAAGAAGTGGAAACGAACGGTGACAGGTTGACGGAGCTGCTGAAGAACAATTCTGAGTATCTGGAGTTGGACTGCCTCAACCGTGGCCTCATAGCCGCCACCAAGAATGACAACCACCTCAACATTGGCAAGCTGGTGGTCAAGGGGGCCAAGAACCTCGACGAGTGCTTGGGTCTAGCGGTGAGAGAGAACAAGCCCCACGCTCGCGCCATGCTGCTGCTCATCAAAGCTGCCTTCACGGGCAACCGTGCCATCGTGCAGAAGCTGTTTGGTGAGACAGTGGACAAGGCGGAGAATCTGAGAGACCAGTTTTCAGATCCTGGGTTCGAAGAAGTCCAGAAGGCAGTGCTGTCTGGTAAAGTGTCGACAGTTGTTCCCATCGAGATTGCCCGAAGGAATGGCAACTTGCAAGTTAGAGAGGAACTTTTGCTGAAGACAGATGTGAACCAGGAGGAAGGCTATGTCTACTGGCATGGGTTGAGACTGCTGCAGTTGGAGGTCCCCTGGCTTCGCAGGATTATTTGGGTGAAGCGCCTCAGGCTGGCTCGGAATGGCTTCAAAACACTACCTAACGACATGGGGAATTATCTAAAGCAGGTGAGGCTTTTGGTGTATGCATAAAGACAATTTTTATTTTATTTATTTATTTATTTTTTATTAGTCTTAGCTGATGCCAATATTTGAATTCCCGGTTTCTAACTTAGGTCAAGTTGGCTTTTTTCACCTAGAGAGAGAGAGAGAGAGAGAAGGATGAGAGGGAGAGGGAAGCTGGTGGAGGGAGGGTGAGAGGAGGGATGGAGAGAGAGGGAGGGAGGGAGATATTCAAAGGCACATGTTTGTCATCTTAGAGTATTCTAATCACATTCTTTAGCTCTCTGATAGCTGTGAAACAAAATAGCTGTGGGTGACCAATTTATATTGAAATCTTTTTTTTTTAAGTTAAGGCAACATGGAGTTCGAAGCTGTAGTTATTTTGGACGTACGTATTTCACAATTCCCAGTTCTTGGTCTTCAGCTGATGAGCACGTTTGGCTGGCCTAATAGGGAAGGAAGCCTGTAGTAGAGGGTTGCCCATGTGAGGGAAACTCAGAGGCTAGTTAGAGGAGAGGTTTTGATGGGCTGTTGTGTGCTTGCGTCTATTTTAGGGTGTAAAAACAAAACGTATGTGGGTCGTTCCTTACCTGTAAGCTGGGGATGATGCAGCAAATCCTGAGACGAGTTGACATTGTCACAATTCTAAATGTCAGGTCTTTGTAAACCTTCCTTACCTGTAAGCTGGGGATGATGTAGCAAATCCTGAGACGAGTGGACATTGTCACAATTCTAAATGTCAGGTCTTTGTAAGCCTGGACATTTGGCTGATTTTTTTTTTGAGGAATTGCTGCTTTTTCTCTTTTTCTACAGCACGTGTTTATTTTTAAGTATCAGATATCATTTTATTTATTTTCAGTTTAGATACGTATGTGGATGTGCTGGCGTTAATCTAGAGATTGAGTGTTTTGATTTGACTCTGTGAACACTTGTGGTATCTCTTGTATTGATTGATGAGAGAGAAAAAAACATGCCATGGGAATATAAATCATTCATTTATGTCTGCAGTGCCTCGTATCACACATACAAACATAGATACACACACACAGATGCATGTTACACTCACAAGCATACGTACACGCATACTCTCACATACACGCATGTATACATACTCACATACACACATCACATACCCAAGTATATATACACACATATGCTTACACATACACTTGTACTAGATGACAGTTTCACTCCTGAACTTTGTATACTATGTCTTGTCTTAGAGATGCTCTACTGCTCTTGCCTGTCATGTATAAACTTAAGCAGTTGGGTTACATTATGTGAGGTGTGCATTAATTGGATTGCGTAGAGTTTAAGAAACGGCACAATCCATCAGATCATTACATAGGTAGGAGGAGTTTGACAGAAATATAATATATAATCCTTATATGTGGGGAATTATAAAATATAGTACCTCTAATTCAATATTGGGGCATCACACACACACACACACACACACAGAGTCACAACAAATCTAGTGGTATATTTATTAACCTTGAAAGTGTGAGCTAAGAATAAGTCCACCTGAGGCATATGGCACTGTAGCTCTATCTCTCTATCCCGCTGTTGACCTATCCCACTGTATCCACATAATGAAATTGAATGTTGTGAAGGAGTTGATTTTTTTTTGCTTCTGGAAAATTGTTTTGTCAACAGGAGCAACTTGTGATTTTGGTCCATGTACGTGTGCCCATTCATGAAGTATTGATTTTATCTGAATTATGACCTTTCTAATGTCTACTTTTTATATTCTTTCTTTCGTCTTTTCTGTTTCGATGTTCCCAGGTTGTGAAGGTAGATTTGCAGCACAACGAGCTCACAGTCATTCCGCGCTGCTTGCTGGAGCTTCCCAGTCTCGGGGAACTAAACCTCGCCCACAACAAGCTCCGGGAGATACCGGACGTCCCTGAGTGGTCCGCTTGTCTCACAGTGCTCATCCTGTCCTACAACAATCTCAGCTCTCTCCCCATCAACGTCGTTGCTCCAACCATTCGATCACTGGACCTCAGTCACAATAACTTCCGCACCGTGCCTCTGTGCATCTGCTCCTTCGTTACTCTCAACTCTCTGAACTTGAGCGACAATCCAGACATCCTCACCTTACCGGCTGAGATGGGCCGGCTGAACATGCTGGCTCGTCTCAACCTTACCAACCTCAAAGACCTCAACGACCCTCCGAGGAACATTCAGAAGGACACACGGGACTGCATTCGATACCTCAACAGCAAGCTCCGGTGCGCCAAGGGTTTTTACCGGATGAAGCTCATGCTCGTGGGTCTGGCAAACCGGGGAAAGACCACACTGGTCAAGCGACTCCAGGGGAAGGAGTGTGGCAATGAGTCTACGGTGGGCGTGGAAGTGAGTGAGTGGTGGTACAAGCCTAGTCTTGGCCGCAAGCCGTTCCACTTCAGTATCTGGGACTTTGGGGGCCAGGAGGAGTACTATGCCACTCACCAGTGCTTTCTCTCCCAGAGGTCCCTTTACCTCCTGCTCTTCAACCTGAACGATGGGGACAATGGCGTGCAGGAGCTCAAGCCGTGGCTCAACAACATCGCCCTGAGGGCCCCACGCTCTTGCGTCATCATCATCGGCACTCACCTCGACGAAGTGGCGGAGGAGAAGCGGGAGGAGATTGACGCCCTGCTTCAGCGTGTGGGCGTTCTGGCCGAGTCTTACTCCAACAAGCTCCAGATTGTTGAAGTTATGCCCGTGGGACTGAAGAACAGGATAGAGAATGTGGCACTACTGAAGGAGGCCATCTACAACCATGCCGCCAACTACAAGACCAAGTCAGGTCAAATCATTATGGGTCAGAAGATTCCCGCCAGCTATCACGCCCTTGACAGGCAGCTGGAGTCAGTCCAGCAGGAGGTGCGGCTAGGGATCCGTGAGCCCATCATGCACGCAGAGGAGTTCAACACCATGGTTCAGCAAATGAACCTGGCAGACATCCAGGATGAGGAAGAACTGAAGACTGCCACACTGTTTTTGACCGATGTGGGATCCTTACTGCACTACGATGACCGCAGTCACAATCTCCACGAACTCTACTTCATAGACCCACGATGGCTGTGTGACATGATGTCCAAGGTGGTCACCATCAAGGAGAGGAACCCGTTCGTGAAGAAAGGAATACTCTACTCCAAGCACATCCCACTGCTGTTCAAGGACGACATATTTCCATGGAAGTACTTTGAGCAGTACCTGACGCTTCTGGACCGCTTTGAGATTGCCTTGCCTCTCGACAACAGGCGCGTGCTCATACCGTGCATGCTCCCCGATGACCGGCCCAGGAAGCTGATTGAAAATTACTTCCCAGAAACGGTTCCTGTGTACTCCAGGTATATCATGTTCAATTCTGCTGACACGCCCCCAGGATTCTGGAGCAGGCTCCTGTCTAGGATCATGCACTCCATCCCTCAAATCTGCTTTGCTTTGGACAAAATCACACCTTCTGCCCTTGTCGAAGACCAGACCCCAGACGGGTTATCAGAGATGGCCACTATCAGTTTGAATATGCATTCCCAAGAAGACAAGGAGGCTAGTAAAGCTCCACCCACTCCGGAGCCGCAGAACCCCACCATCCCACGCACTGTCTCCCAGCCTGAAGTTCCGTTCCCGGAACAGTCAAACTCTTTTGTTCCGAATGCATCGGAAAGGCAGGGATTGGAGGAGTCTTCTTTGCCTCCGCCCACCAAGATTAGCGGGCCCATCAAGCACGGTGATACCACCTCTCAGCTTCCTCAACTCATCCCAAACTTTCCCGGCTCTATTCCCAGCGCGGCTGAAGAGTTCGACGTGAAGGATCTCCACTTGGAATACTGGAGGAGCGGCTTGTTCTACAAAGACCCTCAGGTGTCGTTCCACATCGAGTCTCTGGCCAAGTCTAACAAGTTGCGCAGAGAAAAGTACGACGGAGTCCTCATCGTGACCTCTCCGAGTAACCACGGCAAGAAGATCATCGGACAGCTGGTGGATTTGGTCCTCTCGCTCATCATTGAATGGTACCCTGGGTTGGCTGAAGGTCAACACTCCAATAACAACCTGGAGCAGAGGGTACCGTGCTTTCAGTGCGTAAAGGAAAGGAGGCCAAAACCGTTCGAATTCCGCGTGGACCAGTGTCTCCCCATCATTGCTAAGAACCAGACTACCATTGAGTGCGGCTACTACAGGGACGACCGCAGCAAGAACCATACTGTCTCTCTGGCAGATATCGTGCCAGACCTTCTACTCCAGGATATTGATCCTCACTTTCTGCTCAACCCCGAAGACATCCACTACCAGGAAGACGAAGCCTCCCTCTTGGGTAAAGGCGGCTACGGTAAGGTTTACAGAGGCACTTGCCAGAACAAGTCTGTAGCTATCAAAAAGTACCTTACCAGAAATGAAGAAGCCTTCACGGAGCTCCGATCTGAGGCCAAATTGCTGCAACAGTCTCACCATCCTTGCCTGGTGTGTTTGGTGGGTGTGTCCATCCATCCCATGATGGCACTAGTTCTGGAAGAAGCGCCTTGCAAGTCCCTCGAGTACCCTCTCCTGAAGAGAAAGACTCCCATTCATCGAATCACCATTTTCAGAATTGCGGCTGAAGTTACGGCTGCTCTTCGCTTTCTCCATCGACAGGGGATTATATTCCGCGACCTCAAGGCTGCCAATGTGCTTCTGTGGACCTTGAAGCCCTCTTCTCTGTGTCACTGTAAGGTGACAGACTTTGGGATAGCCACACATATGGCACCAGTTGGGGCCAGGGGTTTGCAAGGGACCAAGGGCTTCATCGCTCCAGAGGTCCTGCACATCGGGAAGCGGAAGCAGAGATCAGTCTATGACCACACGGCAGACATATTTTCTTTTGGAATGTTCCTTTACCAGATGATAGCAAGACGCCACCCGTACCACGACATCCCTGCCCACAGGATCGATGTATCGGTAGAAGGAGGGGAACGTCCTAAGCTCCAAGATGTGGACATATCTCACACGGGATACCACTACCTGACCATGCTCATGAAGAAATGCTGGGAAGACAACCCTAAGAACCGCCCCAAGGCCGACACCATCATTAAAACTGTCTCCATCTCTGCCGTACAGTCCGTCATGTGCGTGTTTCCGGTGAAGAGCAAGTTCTCTCTCCGACGGGCAATAGCACTCACTCCCACAGACTTTGTCAAGGCTGGAGCTCCTACTATACTCCACAACGAGCTCTGGGTTTGCTGTGATGGAGCCGACGGGGCTGAGTTGAACATCTTCAACACAAGCACTATGGTGAAGGTCAGCAAGAACTTCATCAAGGAGAATCAGGTACAGTGCATGGCTCTTTGCAATGATCACGTATGGGTGGGGTCTCGTGCCGGCATAGAGTATGGTGCCATTGATATATACAACATCACCACGAGAGAGCTGGTCCACAACATCCGCATGAGGGAGAACTCAGTGTCGTGTCTGGTGGCGGCAAAGGATCGAGTGCTCATTGGAACACTCGAGGGGTACTGCTTCAGCTTCAGCAGCGATGTTCAAAGTGTGCGTCAGAATGCCAAACCTCGCTACAAGTATGTCTCGGAGCACGCTGTAGACGGCATCGCATGCACTGCAGACTTCATATGGGTCTCCCACACTAGGTATATCTACTTCCTTAACTCACACAACTTGGCCCTTGAGGGCTCCATCAGTCGAGACAAGGAAAGGGATGCCTTTGTCGGTCATCTCTCCCTGGCTCCAGCCGAAGACGTGGTGTGGAGTGCACATCTGGGAGGGATCATCGTGACGGCCTGGGACGCCCACAACCGCATCCACATGTTTGACATAGACACCTCCAAGGTACTGCAGAAGATAGCCGGAGATGTGAAGGAGCATAACATGGTGATCACGGCCATGGTGCCTGTACTAGACATGACATGGGTAGGGATGGCTACCGGGCACATCCTCCTCTTCCACTGCGAGGAACTTCTGACGTGGTATCAGCCATACTCAGAGTTTGTGAGATTTCTGACGGTCATACCGGGGAGTGGTCCTTGTGAAAAGGAAGACTGCATGGTTGTTAGCGGCGGGAAGAACTTCATTCCTCTTTTACACGACATGGGCCCAGAGTATGAGAAGACTGACGAGAAGGGGCAACCCCTGGACAAGGCTGGGGTGTTGGTAATATGGGAAGGCTATAATTCCAAGACAATCCGTCAGATCAACCTGATAGAGAAGAGTTCTCCAAACCACTTGGAAACACACGGCAGCGTGAGGCAGATCATTCACAATGGGGAGTTTTTAGACGGGACGTGTGTGTCAAAGTCCACAGTAGGAGAAGAACAAGTGGGAGACACATTTGACACGAGTGTCGCCATGGACAGCATGCCTTACACGCCCGAGGTAGAGACCCAGCCCATTTCCAATTACTTCACTTCTTCAACGGCCCCAAACACGCTAGACATGGGCGGGACTCACCCTGTGGATAGCCTGAGGCTCAACACTAGCAACTTCTTCAGCGAAAACCAGCAACGACCCACCACTACCGAGCCTTCTCTGCCCATTCAGGAAGAGGAGGAGAAGTCCACTGGTCACGGTATCAGTAGGATTAGGACCCTCACTGTAACAGCTACCAATCAGAGCAAACAAGTGTTCGAGATTCTCTTGCCTGGCTCTTCACAGACAGTGAGAGTGTCTTGCCCCAAGCCCCCCACTCTGAAGGTTCTGCTGAGTGAACTCCAAGATAATACTTCTCTTAGTGATGGAGAGTGTCGCTTGGAGTACGCCAAAGCCCCGGGAGAATTTGTGAAGATACTGAGTCAAAAGCACCTTGACCAATACATGAACTTGCCCAACAAACCTCAACTATTTGTCTCTACTCCAAGAAACAATGGAACTAAAGTTTATTAATTATTCTTTTTATATTTAGCTTTTTATATACTAAATTCACCTCTGTTACCTTTCAATACATGCTGGTTGTGAGTGTTCACCTTAATGTAATTTATTTGTATTTACAACATACTATACTTGGTTGGACGGTTGGGTAAGGAATACCTAAAACGGATGCTGGTAAGTGGGTGGTGTGCGCGGCATTTTGCGGTGCCTTAATTCTGCGCATTTAGAACAACAACCTTTTTGAGTCGTCGATTTCAACTTGCAATCTTAGCTAACTTTTATCCAGAGACAAACATGGCTTCAGCTGGTGTAACATCAAGGAGCATTGTAAATGGCATAGATACTATTTTGTTACGGAATGACCGAGGCATGGAAGTGAGTTGCATCTCTCAGGGCGCTACAGTCACGTCCATCGTACTTCCAGACAAGTAAGTGCGTTAAAAATAAGTTTATATTTCATTTGAGTGGACGTGTACTTGCAGAACTGACGTGGTGCTAGGCTTTAAGGACGTAAAAGGTATGTGATGTTGAATTGGCAAGCCTGAAAAGGGCGATAATAATTAGCTTTTGTTTCTTCCAAGTTGCAGCATCACTATTTTCCATCCCTCCAAAACGTGTTTATAGACTTGTAGTTTGCACTTACTCTTGCATAGCTAGATCTTTGTATTGAAGCAGTGTAAGTATTCTCTCAGGTGAGACCCTTTACCCAAAATGATCTGGTTTGTGTTACACCTGTCGAATCCTGACAACTTAAGTTGGAAGAATTCATGCAATGGACATTACATTATGGATTTTTTCCCTCTATCTAAGAAGAGCTTGATTGAATGCTGGGCTAGCCACACTCAAAGTATAGGAATAACCATCTGGACAAGATGTAACGTACCCATCCCCCTTTACACATTCTGCACTCACACACGCACACACACAGATTATCAGGAGAATCCGTGTTACATTGGAACTTCTGTGGGTCGAGTGGCTAATCGCATAGGAGATGCGTCCTTCTCTGTTGAAGGGACTAAATGTAGCGTGTCTCAAAATATCCCTCCTCACACACTGCACGGTGGGGTTGTCGGATTCAACAAGGCCAACTGGATTGTGGAAAAGACGGTTGGGCAGAACTCTGTAACCTTCTCGCATGAAAGCCCAGATGGTGACATGGGCTACCCAGGGAAGGTTGTTGCCAAGGCGACGTACACCCTGACCGACGAAGGGGAGGTCTTGGTGGAGTATGAAGCGACCACGGATAAACCGACCATCGTTAACTTAGTGAACCACGCCTACTTTAATCTTGCTCAGCAGGTAATGAGATGGTCCTGGTAGATTTTTTTACAAAAGAACACCTTAGTAGACACCAGCAGGTTAGGATTCGTAGAGATGTAACAACACTTGTTAAGTTGCGTTATCCTCTGCATTTGTTTCCAGGGTACCATACACAAACACAAGCTCAAGATTTGTGCCGACCGCTACACGCCTCTGAGCAGTGAGAGTTTGATTGCTACTGGAGAGGTGGAGGACTTCTCTCTGCACCCAGAGCTTGACTTCACCAAACCTAAAGCTGTGGAGAGAGACATGCCTAAAGATGGATACGATCACAATTACTGTGTGAGGAACAGCTCTGACTTTCACCCTCAACACAGCGACCTCCGACTATGTGCAGTGTAAGGGCGAGGCGTAAGAGTTACAGTTCTTGTGCCGTTTGTCACCTCTAATAGTCCATTTTTTTTACTCAGAATTATAGTATTCTATATAGCATATGGAATAATATATATAAAGTTACTTAAATGGTGCTAGTATCATATTATTCCCAACATCCAGCATTTGTTTCAAATCATGAGATTTGGTTGCAAGCAGCTAATATATTTGTGCTATTATTTCTTCTGATTCTCCTCCCCTACCCTCCCCCTACCCTTCCCTGCATGTGGAAAGTGTGTATATAAATTGTGGATTCACTCTTTTAGCTTTAGTGGCCTTACAGTGTAATCTGTGTCTCTCTTTACAAGTGATGTAAAGTTTAGCACCCCACTCAGATTGCTTCTTCTCTTGTAATTGGGTGTGCTTGTGTCACTATCATAGCAATCAATATTATAGTATGGCTACCCTTTACCTCGTAGTCTAGTTTGTTAAAACTAGCAAGGAAATTCATGATGTACATTCAGTTGAAAAAGAAGGGGAAAAAACACCAGAAACATATCTAATCATTCTATAAGTTCTCTTTCTTTTTTCATTCCTATGTTGTTGTTGTTTATTTGTTCTTGCAGTCTTTCGTATGGTCCCCGTGAACTCAATGTGTACTCGAACCAGCCTGGCATGCAGCTGTACACCGGCAAGTACCTTGACGCTCCCAGCAACAGCGAAAAACCAGGGACCACGCCTATCGTGCCTTTTGCCGGGCTGTGCCTGGAGACCCAGGCGTGGCCCAATGCCATCAACTACACGCACGATCCTGCGGTCCAGAGGCAGGTCTTACTGCTGCCTGGGGCAGTATATAGAAGCAGGACTCTCTGGAAGTTCAAGTGGTAGTGACACATTTGCTAGCAAGCCACTCAAATTACATAGGTGACTGACTCTTCAGAATTACTTTGATTTTTTTCCTTATTTTTTATACTTCATGCTTAAAAAGTATGCAGAAGATTGTGTTAAACTGGTGTTTGAATGTATTGACTACTTGGGTTATTCAGACATCTTGAAAAGCCTAATTGTTTACTAGACCGGTGCAAATTTGAAAATGAAGGGTATTAGTGCACAAGTTGTGGCGTCACAAGGGGCTGGCGGGTCTGTACCTGACTAGAGTGTCTTTGCTAGGTCATTGAGTCAGTTCACACAAGTCACTACCTGTCCTTGAAGCTGAAACTGCTACTTCTAAATCCTCACTAGTTTTTGCTAATCTGGTTATCATGTGTTTGCTTCACGCTTGCTGTGGTGCAATTTGCAAGTTGATTAGTAGGAGGTGCCACAACTCCAGTGAGGTAATTAGCAACTTCTATCCTTATTATGCTCCTAAATGCCTATGTATATTATTCTAGAATTATTCTGCTAATGTTGATTCATGTCTATTATTCTGTTAGCATAATCCAGCAGGACCTAATCTGTACTCAACTAGAGTAAATCATACACATATTGAGCCCACTGATATAATGTTATAGTAGGGTCTCACAACTATGAGATGCCTTATTCCGTGCTTAAAGCTACTATTTAGTCAAGGGTTGAACATGTGAAGCAAGATGAATGTAACCAAAGGAGCAGTTCTTACACTGGACAGTGACTTTTTATGCTCAAGTTAAGTTGGGGGCCATCAACAGTAGAACACTTTGAGTGGCAGGATTGCTTGGTTAAATGTCACTTTGTGTGTGCGCGTGTTTGCATAACGCATGTGCATATTATGTTTAATTATAATAGTGAATTAATGCAGTGGAACCTCTCTACAAAGGAACTCTGAAGACCAACATGACTCAACAACAACCAACATGAATAGAACTAAAATGATCTACCAGAATAGAAAATGGTCTTTGAAAGTAGCCCAAACTCTCTACAAGGGTCAAACAAGCATGGTCTTTGTAGAGAGGCTTCTCTGTATAATTATTAAGAAAAGGAAACGTGACTTTCGGAAGGTTATTGAAATAAAATGGACACATTAGTGTTACTTTAAGCTACTTTGGTGTTGTCTTTGACAAGATTTTGTATTCACGCTGCCATTTCATGCACACCACCACTAACTTCAATAGCTGCACCGATAAAAACTTAAGATACCTCAGAAACTTTTCAATATTATCACATTCTTAAAAATAAATGTGGAGATACTTAAATGAACATATGAAGCATTGAAAAAGAAAAGAAAAAGAAAAATTATGTAGTGGTCATTGATCTTTGAAATGCAAAATGTGCAGGTGCTTCGAGCAAGGAAATACAGCAGTGTAATTTTATTGGTGGTGTTGCCAAGCACTTCCAGAAGCTCCACCCCTTCTGTCACTGCTTGCAAAGTTTGGGGACGATGACAGCATATTTATCATTTGAGAGGCTTGGGGGAGTGTCCCTGCTCTGGGCATGCCCAGTGACTGGGCACCATGGGCTCCAGGAGAACTGAATGGTCTGGGGTAAACCGAGGGCAGTTGAGTAGGAGGAAGTGCAGTAAGTTGTTGCTGTTGCTGTTGTTGTTGCTGCTGGTGGGCGATTCCTGGGTAATTCATGTAATCCAATGCCTGGCGTTTGGCTGGAGGGGGCATGGCCCCTCCCTCTGGGCCTCCCGGCATCTGATGAGGAGATAAGGAGGAGCTTTTGTTCATTAGGTTGTGGTGGTATTGCTGCTGGCGTCCCAACACATGCTGCTGCTGCTGCTGCTGAGTTTGTCCGTACGAGGCAGAGAGACCCGTTGAATTAGAGCCGCCAGGGACCATCGCAGCTGAGGCCCCTCCCATCACATTGCCTGCCACCGGTTTTAATGCATTGCCCAGTACACTGCCCGTCCTTAATCCAGTGGCCGAGGATTGCTGCTGCAAGCTCGATCCAGCCAGTAGAGAAGGCTGCTGCTGCGTTTGAATAAGAGTTTGCTGGTTGAAACCAACCGATCCTGAGCGCAGCTGAAGCTGTAGCTGTTGCTGCAACTGAAGCTGCTGCTGCTGCTGCTGAATCAGAGCTCCTCCCCCGGCCCCTCCCACTGAAACTGTCGACCCGAGAGCCGTATACACTGCCGCACCCAATTGTTGCTGCAATGGTTGCTGCTGTTGCTGCAAGTGAGTGGGTTGGACGTGTGAAGCGGTGGCTCCTGCAGATGTCCCGCCATATGACAGACGCGTTGGATTCATGGAGACGACTGATGCCATGCTTACCAGATCGGTGGGGTTATTGTGTACGGAAACGGGGAGACTCAAAACATTGTTACGTTGAAGCAACTGCTGGTGGTGTTGCTGCGACTGCTGGCTCAACAGTTGCATGGGGGTTGCCGTGGCAGATGACGAGAGGGGGAGGTGTGAGGAGGTGGTGTGCCCTACTCCCGTGGCGGGGATGACGGCCGCACTAGGCGGTATAGAGGCCGTGGAGGGAGGAGTCTGGTGGGGAGTTTCATACGAAGTGTCAACTTCTTCTTCATCCTAAACAACACAAAATGGGGAAAATAAATATGGATACTGTGGTAAAGTATTAAGCAAAACGAAGTCTCTATCTTTATTAGGTACTGAACAGAGCCTGATAACTGTTGCCACATAGAAAATGCATTAAAGTAAACAGGATGTGGCTTAGGGCAATATTTTTCCATATCACCTGTGTTCATAGTTATTACGTTGGGTTATT
>WLWI01001842.1_pt1 | contig 18287 bp, 17 predicted proteins | sample 6701501 | NCBI WGS metagenome assembly WLWI01 (sample SAMN12718690, study PRJNA515312) | sponge metagenome | isolation source: marine sponge | host: Mycale hentscheli | place: New Zealand: South Island, Marlborough, Capsize Point | collected 2014-11-01
TTTGCCCATCGATCCCACATTAACGCTCTTTGCTCTGCTGAATAATATATTCTGGTTCTTTGTTTCATTCTTACACTCTACCTTTTAAACTAATGATAAAGTGTTGCGATGACCTGTTGAACTCACCATATTGTTTAGCCAGTGCTTGAAACTGATGACGGTGATCGAATGCAAAAATAACCACGCGGTTTGATCGTCGAGGTCGCGTCGTGGCGCGATGCAAGTGATTAAGTGCCGGATCAAATCTTAATGCTTCGAATTCGCTGCCTTGTTTGATGAATTGAAACAATTCAGTTTCTGATGGATAAGATGGGGCGCAACCGTGACGCGAAACCGCCAACGCTCCACAAGCATTTGCGTAAGTGCTGCAGGTTTGCCAATCTTCTCCTCTTAACCAACCTCTTAAAAGCCCTGCCATGAATGCGTCTCCGGCGCCCAACACATTAAACACTTCCACCTTAAAACCTGGGCCAGACACTCCGTTCTCCCAATGATTAATTGCACCCTCAAAAACTCTGCATCCCATTGCTCCGCGCTTACAGACCAGAACCGCGTCGGTTACTTCTCGAACTTTGGCGAGTGCTTGGAGGGTGTCTTCTGTGCCTCCAGCTATGTGGAATTCCTCTTCAGTGCCGACGATCAAGTCGCAGTCTCCTAAGTAAGTTTGGAGGTGTTGGCTCACCCCTTGGTCTGCGATAAACCTAGACTCACCTTCACCGTGGCCGGCGAGGTTCCACAGATTAGGGCGATAATCAATGTCCAGCGCCACACGAGAACCGTTTTCTTTAGCAAGTTTCATGGCTTTGTGACTCGCCGCAGCAACGGATGGGGTGCTCAGGTGGGTGCCGGATACTAGGACTGCCGATGCGCGAGCGATAAATTCTGGCTCAATGTCTGATTCACATATCGCCATATCGGCGCAGTTTTCGCGATAGAAAATTAATGGAAAGCGAGTTTCACTTTGAATGCCCAGAATCACAAGCGCAGTGAGTCGATGAGGGTCGGTGGTGACTTTCTCAGTAACAACGCCTTCCGAGTGCATGGTTTCTCTAATAAATCGCCCCATGTGCTCGTCACCTACTCGGGTCAATAGGGCGGGTTTCAGACCGAGGCGAGCCATGCCTATCGCGGTGTTCGACGGGCTGCCTCCAACGTATTTTGCAAAACTACCCATGTCTTCCAAACGTCCCCCCACCTGTTGACCATAGAGGTCCACTCCGGCGCGGCCAATGCAAATGATATCCAAGTCTTCGTTTGTCTGATTTCTATCGTTTGTCATAGTTATGATTTTTCATTGAACGATTCTAACTGCGCCACTAGTGGCTATTTAAGGCAATACAGGGTTATTTTGTGAACGATATTTCCCCGTCTCTACTGCTAGGCATAGGGCTAAACATATCGTGGCAGACAGTCCGCGAATGCCGCCTACTTCTTCCTCCAGAACTTCAAGATGCAGGTCATCTGTTCTTACGATCGGGCTTAAGGTTGAGTCGGTGAGCGCAACCACGGGCACCCGCTTAGCTAAGCAGGCATCAACTAGCTCTCGAGTATTTGCGGTATAAGGATTAAAACTAATGGCTACCAGCGCTTCGTCCTGACGAATCAAGCTCGCTTTGTCTCCCATACTGCCGGCAACACCATCAATAAGAACTGCCTGTATACCCATCTTGATGAAATTATAGTGAAGGTAAGTGGTCACCGGCGTTGCCCGCCCCTGGCCGGCAATGTAAATGGTGCGTGCTTTTCCTAGGGCTTCACTGGCTTGTAGTAGCGCGATATCGTCTGTTTGTTCTTCAAGTCGATCCAGAGAAATACTTGCGGCCCGGATAAATCGCTTTAACACGGTGGATTCAGATTGGTCTTCATCGGTTAGCTGGTGAAGACGCTGAGTGTAAGGTTCTGGGATATGACGCATGCTTTCTTGGAACACAGTTTGCATGTCTGAAAATCCAGCATACCCAATGGACTTAGCGAAACGGACTAATGTAGAAGGAGTGACATCGACTTTTTCACTAATGAGGGCGATCGTATTCAAAGCAATGATGTCGGGGTTGTGCAGTGCAAATACGGCGACGCTTTGTAAACGTTTAGGTAACGAAGTGTAATGTTCCTGAAGCCAGAGTTTTAGCGCATTAAACGCTCGGGGAGGTGTTTGGTTTACTAATGTTGTCATCGTAACCTGAATTGAATTGAGAGAGTTCAAAGAACCTCCGATAACTCCACTAACTCCATGGGTTCGTTCTTAAGTCGGATTGACTCCTAAGTCCCGGCTGCTTCCGTCTCGAAATGCATCGGCACCACCATCCGCTCCGGTCCATCGTATTGTGCATCGCTCTCTGACTAGGAGAAGTTCTGGAAATTATACGTGAATAGAAAAAATTTTGGAATATTTATTCCAAAAACTCAAATTTGCTATTTATTTTCCACAGTGGTATAAATTGTGAAGTTTAGACATTTTGCGCCAAGCATGGGTGGCTAATCGCAATTGGATCGCTAGAACCGCCTGAGATGGTGTTTGGTTTTGAGTGATTCTTTTGAAGAAGTAGACTTTAAAAAGTGCGCTTTAAGAAAGACGAATTACCCGATTGCTGGAAAGCAATTGAAATAATAAAGTCGCTACAAAATTCTTTTGCAAAACACCAATTCCTGAGGAGGAAATATGAAAAAATCCAAATTAGTCGCTGCCATAGCGTTGTCTATGGCGGTAGCCATGCCCTTGGCGATGACATCGATGAGTGCCCAGGCTGACGGAGAAAAATACATTCTAGTCAGCCACGCGCCAGATTCTGATAGTTGGTGGAATACCATTAAGAATGGTATTGCTCTGGCTGGAGAACAAATGGGTGTCAGTGTCGAATACCGTAACCCACCCACCGGTGATCTTGCTGATATGGCTCGAATTATCGACCAAGCTGCCGCATCTAGCCCTAACGGTATTATCACGACTCTGTCGGACTATGATGTTCTTTCTGGACCAATCAGGAACGCAGTGGATCAGGGTATCAATGTCATCATTATGAACTCTGGTACACCAGAGCAAGCCCGGGAAGTCGGTGCTTTAATGTATGTTGGGCAGCCAGAATATGATGCCGGCCACGCTGCTGGTCTTCGAGCGAAAGGAGACGGCGTTGCCTCATTTCTTTGTGTCAACCATTATATCTCTAGCCCGTCTTCCACCGAAAGATGTCAGGGTTTTGCTGATGGTTTAGGTATTGATCTTGGCAACCAAATGATCGATTCGGGACAGGATCCTGCTGAGATTAAAAATAAGGTATTGGCTTATCTGTCTGCTAACGCAGACACAGACGCCGTGTTAACCCTTGGCCCAACCTCTGCTGATCCTACAATAGAAGCACTTAAAGAAAATGGTTTAGCTGGTGACATCTATTTTGGTACTTTCGATTTAGGTAGCGAAATTGTGAAAGGAATCAAAGCGGACATCATTCAATGGGGCATTGACCAACAACCATTCCTCCAAGCTTATTTGCCCGTTGTCGTGCTAGCTAATTACGACCGTTATGGCGTATTACCTGGCAACAACATCAACTCCGGGCCTGGATTTGTTACCAAAGATGGGTTAACTCTAGTTGAAAAATTTGCTGGTGAGTATCGCTAGTCTGTAAAGATAGAAGTTAGGCTGTAAAACAAAGGTAAGGTGACTATGAATTTGGTCGCCTTATCTTTATTCAGGTGTTTCTTTATTCAGGTGTTATTGAAGAGTCGGTATTAACCCATAACTACCGCTAAATTATATTCATGAAGAACGATATGACATCAACCACGCCAGAACAACCTTCACAAGACGAGCGCGTTAAGGAAATGTCGGGTTTTCGTAAGGCTCTCATTCGCCCCGAGCTAGGAAGTATTTGCGGTACAGTTGTTGTTTTCTTCTTTTTCTTTTTGACCGCAAGGGATGCAGGTATGTTCTCCCCTCAAGGGGTAATGAACTGGTCTATTGTGTCATCGCAATTTATTATCATCGCTGTTGGGGCGTGTTTGTTGATGATCGCGGGGGAGTTTGATTTGTCCGTGGGCTCGATGATTGGGTTCGCTGGTATGAGCATTGCGCTCTTATCCGTTACCCTAGGTTGGCCGGTTTGGCTTGCCATCATAACCACATTTATTTTATGTCTCGCCGTCGGTGCTTTGAACGGCTGGCTAGTCATCAAAACTGGATTGCCCAGTTTTATTGTTACTTTGGCATTTCTATTTATTTTAAGAGGTTTGACGATTTTTGCTGCCATCGCTTCCACTAGCAAAACGATTATCGGTGGTGTGAGAGATGTTGCTGAGGGCGATTGGCTGGCTCCGATATTTGGTGGCAAGATATTCACCGGTTTTTTCCAATGGATGGGAGATCAAGGGATCATTGAAACGTTTGAGAGAGGAACTCGAAAAGGACAGGCGGTAGTAGAAGGTATACCTATGCTCATCGTCTGGGCAATTATCTTGGTTATTTTTGGACATTGGTTGTTAACTAAGACAAAGTTTGGCAATTGGATTTTTGCCTCGGGAGGGGACGCCCAAGCCGCGCGATATGTGGGAGTTCCCGTGAATCGAGTGAAAATACTGATGTTCATGTTCACGGCTTTTTGTGCGTGTGTTTTCGCCACTGCGCAGGTTATGGAGTTTGGTTCTGCGGGTGCTGATCGAGGCGTGCTAAAAGAATTTGAGGCCATCATATCGGTGGTCATTGGTGGGGCATTGTTAACGGGTGGATACGGATCAGTGATCGGTGCTGCATTGGGGGCCATTATCTTCGGTGTGGTGCAACAAGGACTGTTTTTTGCGGGAGTCGAAAGCTCACTTTTCAGGGTATTTCTCGGTGTTATTCTTCTGCTCGCGGTTATTCTCAATACTTATATCCGACGGATGATTACAGGGGAGAAGTGAGATGAGTGAACCGATCATACAGATGAAAAACATCGGTAAAAACTTTGGTGCTGTGATCGCCTTGTCCGAGGTGTCTTTTGATGTTCTCCCGGGTGAATGTCATTGCTTGCTAGGAGATAATGGGGCCGGAAAATCCACATTTATCAAGACAATGTCTGGTGTGCATAAGCCTTCTACTGGGGAAATCTTCTTTGAAGGGAAATCGCTGAACCTAACAAGTCCAAGAGATGCCATCGTTATGGGGATTGCGACTGTTTATCAGGATTTAGCGATGATTCCATTGATGTCGGTCACTCGGAATTTCTTTATGGGAAATGAGCCCACAAAGAAAGTGCTTGGGATTTCGGTATTCGATCATCAACACGCAAATCAGGTGACGATGGAAGAAATGAAAAAGCTGGGCATTAATTTGCGGTCCCCTAATCAGGCGGTTGGGACACTTTCAGGAGGGGAACGGCAAACTGTGGCCATTGCTCGAGCCGTGCACTTCGGTGCTAAGGTTCTAATTTTGGATGAGCCCACTTCGGCATTGGGGGTGCGTCAGACTTCGAATGTATTAGCCACCATCGATAAAGTGCGTAAAATGGGAGTTGGTGTGGTTTTTATTACGCATAATGTCAGGCATGCCATCGCCGTGGGCGATCGATTCACGGTGCTAAATCGTGGCAGGACATTGGGAACCGCAAACCGAGACGAAATTACTCCCACTGTGCTGCAGAATATGATGGCTGGTGGCGAGGAGCTAGCCACCTTAGAAGGTTCTTTGGGCGGCACTGTCTAAAAATTGGGCTGCCTAAAAGCCTATCTGTTTACGAACATATTTCCTTAATTTGTGCATTGAGAAGTTGGCATAAAGGCTGTCAGGGATAGCAAAATTTCCGTTAAATCGAATCTACATTGTCTAATATGAAAGAAATAGGCGTTGGTGTTATTGGTACTGCTTTTATGGGGAAAGCCCATTCTATCGCCTATGCGGCGGCAGGAACGGCATTTGGTGGCGGTCTTCGGCCTAGGCTTGAGTTGCTTTGCGACATTAACCCCGAAAGAGCAGAGAGAAAACGAATAGAAATGGGATTTGCTCGTGCGACGAGTGATTACATGGATGTGGTTAACGACCCCAGAGTTGATCTGATTTCAGTCTGTGTTCCAAACTCGGTACATAAGGAAATATCGGTGGCTGCGCTCAAAGCCGGAAAACACGTGTGGTGCGAAAAACCGATGGCGACCAATGTTCAAGAAGCACAAGAGATGTTGGACGCAGCCCGTGAATCAGATTGCCAGACCATGCTTGGATACAACTATACCCAAAACCCATTGGTCCAATCCGCACGCCAGTTAATCGAAGAGGGTGTCATTGGGCGGGTAACAGGCTTCCACGGTATCTACGACGTGGACAATGAAGCGGATGCAGGCCGCCCTCACAGTTGGCGAATGAGCCGAGAAGCTTCTGGAACCGGAGCCAATGCTGATGTGATGTGTCATTTGGTTAGTATTGCGCATTTTATGGCAGGTAGTGAAATTAGTAGACTGGTGGGGGACTATGACACCGTTCACAAGGAACGGGCTGACCCCAAAAACCCCGGACAGACACTAACCGTTGACAACGATGATGTGTGTACTGCCCTTGCTCATTTTGAAAGTGGAATCAAGGGTACGCTGAGGGTGAGTCGGGTCGCTTGGGGAAGAAAATGTGGCCTTAAATGGGAGATTCACGGCTCTGAGGGGATGATTTGCCATGACCAAGAGCGTTTGAACGAGCTTAAGCTCTATACCCGTAGCGATGACCCGAGACAGCAGGGATTTAAAACGATCTTATCTGGTCCCAATCATGAACCCTATGATGCCTTTTTACCCAATGGTGGTCATACCCTGGGTTTTATTGATGTAAAAACCTGCGAACTCCATAGTCTGCTCAAGGCCATCGAAACTGGGAAACCGACTTGGCCGAGTTTTGAAGACGGCATGAAAATAGAAAATGTAATGGACGCGATAGATCGTTCGGCGCTTTCAGGGCAGTGGGTTGATGTCTGAACAAAGCGGTGTAACCAATTTGAGCTTCGAGGCAGATCGAGTATGGGACGCCTTCGTTGTAGGACGCGCAGGACTTGACCTGTACCCCGAACCGGATGGGTGTCAGATCAAGGATGCATTGTCGTTTTCTAGTGACATGGGCGGCTCCGCCGGTAACATCGCTGTGGCCATGGCTAAAGCCGGTGCTAAAGTAGGATTAATCTCTGCACTTTCCAAAGATGGTGTGGGTGATTTTGTAAAAGCGCGACTGATATCCGAAGGAGTGGATATATCGTTGACAAGCGATACTTTGGGTAATGAACGTACCAGTCTTGCATTAGCAGAGGTGCGTAAAACAGACTGTGGTGTCGTCATTTATCGAAACGATCCTGCTGATCTTAAAGTAACCTGCAGCGACGCGGTCAAGGGGGCGTTACCCCAAAGCAGAAATTTGGTGATTACCGGAACAAGCCTAATTGATATCGACTCTCGGGCCCAGACGCTGGAAATGATGCGTTTAGCAAGCGCTAGCGGATGTCACGTTTGGCTGGATTTGGACTACCGGAGTTGGAATTGGCCCAGCCTAGAAATCACCCGCCAGGTCTATTTAGAAGCGGCGCAATACGCCACCGTTGTCATTGGCAATGAAGAAGAGTTTGCTGTGCTATGCGACTCGCTGGACTCTTATATCGATGATGGCTTAGCAAGGCAAAAAATAGTGGTGCTTAAGCGGGGCATGGATGGCGCGAGTCTATATGTCGGCAATGCTCGATTGGACTGTGGTGTTTATGCTGTTGAAACGGTTAAACCCTATGGGGCAGGTGATGCTTTCTTAGGTAATCTTATTGTTAACTATATGAGTCACGGTGATTGGCGACAAGCCGCGGATGCCGGCAGCGCTGCTGCGGCAATTGTGGTGTCGAAACGTGGCTGCGCGAGTGCGATGCCAAACTCGGACCAACTTAAATCAATGCAGCGTAGTCAGATTATGACTCCCGCTGCGCACTGGAGCTAACCATGCATATTCGTCATCACGACAATCAAAATCAACCTATCATCGATCGCAACCACGAAAAGGTTCCATTATGCTTTTTTAATATCATCAAACTGAAAAAAGGAGAGCATTTTTCCTCTCAGGTTGATGGGTATGAAACTTGCCTTGTCCCGGCGACTGGTAGTTTTGACGTTACTGTTCAGGGAGAAACATTCGAGCGAGTTGGCAAGCGCATGAACATATGGGAGAGCGAGCCAGAGGGCGTGTATGTGCCGGTTGGTGTCCAAGCCGACGTAACTTGCGTGACCGACGAGGTGGAAATATTCGTAGCTGGCGCGCAGTTTGACGAAGTATATCATCCGTTTGTTGTTCGAGAATCTGATATTGATCCTATTCAATATGGCTCAGACGACACGAAAACCCATCGTAAGATCAAACACATTTTAGGAAAAAACCCGAGTGGAAAAGTGGGTAGATTGTTGGTGAGTGAGCTATTTACGGTGGGCGCTGGAGGTTGGTCAGGGTTCCCACCCCACAAACATGACACGGATCAATTGCCGGGGGAAACCCGTCATGATGAGGTGTATAACTTCCGCTTTAACCCGCCTCATGGATTTGGTGCGCAATTTCTCACTCCAGAGGGGGCAGACTATGGTGATGTTCATCATATCCGCAATGGTTCAACGATCGTGATCGAAGATGGCTACCACCCTTGTGTGGCGGCTCCCGGTTATGAAATGTACTATTTTACGATTCTGGGAGGATTATCACAGAGACCGCTGCACCAAAACTTTCACCCCGAACATGCCTACCAAATCGAAACCATCCCCGGTATCAAAGACATGATCAGTAAGTTTAAATAGCAATGCTCGTTAACCTAAATGATTTAATGCTCCCCGCCATCACCGGGGAATTTGCCATACCCTGTTTTAATGTCTTTGGATACGAAGATGCAAAGGCGGTAGTGATGGCCGCTGAGGAGAGAAATGCAGGAGTGATATTGGCGGTCAATTTGGACATGGTCACATTCATGCCAATGGAGCACATCGCCTCGATGTTACTACCGTTAGCGCGTGACGCCAAAGTGCCGGTCTGTCTCCATCTCGATCATAACTATGAACTTGAGTCCGTTAAACACGCAGTGGACTGTGGCTTTTCATCGGTGATGTACGACTGTTCCCAAAAAACCATTGAAGAGAACATCGGCGGGATTCAAGCCGTGGTTGCCTATGCTCGGGATCGAAATGTGTCGGTGGAAGCCGAAGTGGGGTCGGTGCCCTATGCCACCGGGAGAGATCACATCAAGTCGGCGTTAACCGATGTAAACGAAGCTTTAGCCATGGAAAAACAAGGCCGCCCAGATGCGCTAGCGATCTCCGTCGGTAATGTCCACCGGCTTGAAAAAGATTATGTTGATATTGACTTTGAACGATTCGATGAACTAGAAAGCCGTCTCAGTACCCCTTTGGTTATTCACGGCACCAGTGGCATCAAACACGACGACATACGCGCCCTTTCAAAACGTAGTGTTTGCAAATTCAATATTGGAACATGCCTTCGTCAGCGTTTTGGTAGCGGACTACGTTCGGCATTGTCGGAAGATGAGAATCTATTTGATCGCTTATCGATCATGAAGAAGATCATTCCTGAGTTAACTGATGAAGCCACAAAAATGATCGAACTATTGGGCCAATAAGCTGTAAGCTGGGTTCAGTGTCGTAATGTTTAAACTCTCAATCTTCAGAGGGTTATGTCTTTCTAAAAGGTTCCGTCAAATTGGTCGAGTCAGGATTCAAGACGCATTCAGACCGGGTGAACCCGACGGCGATAACTTTTGTTTCAACTCCGAGCATGTGTTACTCCATCTGATTTAAAACTGTAAGCTTACCGTGTCTTCCCCCACTGAATACGCTGCCAGATTTTTTCATGAATCACATAAAAAATCAGGCCACTTAGCATTGATGTCAGCGATAAGGTAAGTGCGCCGGTAATAGAGCCAGTGAAACAAAAGCCAATCAGGCTCATTATGACCAGACCGAGCAGTTGCCAACTAATCGCTTTGCTGATCGTGCGTTGTGTGCTTTCCATGATTACGGTTCTCTTGGGTGCGGGTAGACGACGAAAATATAGCAGTCAGCTTCCACTCCCAGGAAGCCTGTAAATTTTCAGCAAATTTCAATTTTGGTTATAATATTTAACTATGTTGACTTTTGTCACCAAACAATGAAAAAACAAGAAAGGGCAGAATTATTCCGGCAACGCCTATTAAGACAAATGAAGCTCACTGGCATGAGCCGCAGTGAGCTGGCGCGTTGCTGCCAAGTAGATCGTTCGACTATCGCACAATTGCTGAACTCAGAAGAGTTGCGCTTACCGAATGCACATTTGGCAGCTGAGTGTGCAGCAGCATTACAGGTTAGTAGCGACTGGTTATTGGGATTAGCTGAACGCAGTGAAACGACGGCGGGTTTATTGTCCACGGCCTGTGAGATAACCAACGCAGAACGCACACCGTCGGATGTCCAACTGTTGCGATGGCATAAGGAAGCAGCGGGTTATAAAATCCGTCATACCCCAGCGACGTTCCCTGATATTTTGAAGACCCGGGCAGTATTGGAGTGTGAATATGCGGCTTTTCACGATAAAACTCCACAACAGGCGGGGAGTACATTGAGCGAAACGCTGGAATGGCTGCAAGAGCCGGGGTCAGATTACGAGATATGTCTATCAACCCATATGTTGGATACGTTGATTGAGGGAGTGGGCTACTGGGAAGGTTTACCGGAACATGATCGGCTTGAACAGGCGCAACACATGATTGATTATTGTCGCGATCACTATCCGTCCCTGCGAGTTTATTTGTGTGACAACAAGAAAGTTTATTCCTCCCCAATCACTGTGTTCGGTCATCTGCTAGCGGCGGTTTATATCGGGCGGTACTATTTGGTGTTTCGAGAGAAGCAACAGATCCAAGCCTTAACCCGGCATTTCGATTACCTGATCCGTGAGGCCGAGGTGGATGCACGGCATGCAGCCGAGGCGATGGAAGCTCGGGCTGAGGCCGTGTTTGGGAAGTTCCGGGAACAGTATACCTATTAACCCTCGATTCCCCTTATAAATCTGGAGTAAGGCAGACCTGAAAGATGGCATTCTTGTTAAAGTTCAACATCAGTGGATCTGATGTCGACTTGAGCTGCCTGGGTTGCAGATGGAAGCACTATGAAACAGACAAGGAGTTTTCATCAGCCCACCCACACAGGGAGGTCCTTGAGGCAACAACTAGGTTTGCTAGAAACCCCGAAGCTGGAGGTAGAGATCTACACCCCAAGAACCTAGGGGGAAAGGCAGCTGAGGCTCAATAGGTATACTGTCCCCGGAGTCCGAATTTTTAACGAATCTTTCGGTTCTGATGCTGCTATAAACAAGCTCTCAGAGCTCGTCTTTGTCGAGCTACTGAGACTGGGAATAGGACAACAAGAGCAGCTGCAACCATTGTTAGGGGTCTCCAAGGATCCCAAAATTGAAAGAACCCTAAACCTGATTCACAGTGAGCCAACGCGGCCGTGGACACTAGCGTCTTTATCCACCGAGGTTGCGATGTCGCGCAGTCAATTTGCGGAGCATTTCAAGAAGCTGGTCGGCACTAGCCCGATGTCCTATTTAGTAGAATGGCGCCTACAAAGATCCCTTGCGCTACTTGGCACTACTTGGGGATACACACGAACCCATTCAGCGAATCGCCAGCCAAACGGGTTATCAATCTTCGTCAGCATGTACCCGTGCTTTTCAGGACAAATTCGGAATGGCCCCCAAAGAATACCGTCGAACTCATATTTAGTGGAGCAATTGCCATAACCATAGCCACAATATGCAACCTGACGATAAAATGCATGAGGGCTGGCTTTCAGTTTTATGGCGATCTGATCAATAAATTCTAAGGGCGCACTACTTGGCTTGGATTACGACAAGAGATAAGCTTAATCCTAGTCCATATTGCGCCGAATGGCGCTGGATTAAGATGGCTCACCACAACCGGTTTTCGATGAAATTAAGCACTTAACTAATGCGATTGTGATGCTAAACCATTCTCTTGATGTCGTTTTATTGTGCCCCCAGAATTGGGTTGAAAACCTATTTGTTTGGATATTATCGATATGAATGATTCTATTTTTGATCCCCAAAAATACTCAAACACACGCTTGCCCATTGAAGAGGCGAGCCCATTGCCTGCTGAGGTGTATACCTCTCGGCAATGGTATGACAAAGAAATGGAAACCATCTTTCTGAAAGAATGGTTACAGGTCACACGTTTAGAGGAAATACCAAATGTGGGTGACTACGTCAGGATAGACATTGCGGGAGAACCGCTGATAGTGATCAGAGGTGAGGATGACGTTGTGCGCACCTTGTCTGCGGTTTGTCGTCACCGTGCTGCTGAATTAGCTAGTGGTAATGGCAACTGCAAAGTTTTAGTGTGTCCATATCATGCTTGGAGCTACTCGCTGAAGGGGCAACTGATAGGTACGCCATCAATGGAGGAGGCGAAATGTTTCGACAAGAGTGAATACAACTTACCAGGTTTTAGGACTGAGATTTGGGCTGGCTTTGTATTCGTTAATTTTGATAACAATGCCATGCCTTTGTTAGAATGTTTGGGTAACTTGCCTAAGCGCTTTGCCGACTACAATATGCAAGACATGGTGGTGACTAGGAAATGGGAGAACCGCTTTAATGCGAATTGGAAAATATGGGTAGAGAATTCCCGTGAAGGCTATCATGTACGTACTGTGCATCGGGAGTCGCTCGATACGTATTATCCGGGTGCCGTCAATTCAAAGTTTGATGCTGAAGGAAAGCCCGGGGTTTATGCGATAAACAGTAGCGATAATGAAAATGGACTGTATGTGCCACGTAATAAAACCCTACCATTTGTCCAAGGGTTATCTGAATATGATCAGGAACGAACGCACTTTATGGTATTTTATCCTCATCTGCTGATGAACCTACCTCCAGATAGAATAACCTTCCACCAATATTTTCCAGAAGGCCCGGAGTGGACACGTATCGTGACTTGGTGCTGCTTTCCAAAAGCAACGGTTGAGCTTGAAGAATTTGAGCGGGAAGCGGAAGAAAAGTACTACCCGCCGATGGCTTTGTTTATTAAAGAAGACAAAGATATTTGTGAGGTTGTACATCGAGGTATTGCCAGCCGATACGCACGTCCGAGTCGCTATTCTCCGAGAGAAGAGCAAACAGTCTACGAGTTTTCGAACTATGTACTCGATCACGGTATCGGGCCGATTGAGACTTGATCTCAATTCATATTTGAGAGCCCCCGCCCCTGAATGAGACATAACTAATTAATTTGGGCCCAGACTTGTTCGTAAGCCCCTAAATGCAAAAACTAACATGAAGAGAAAAAACATAACCCTTCCTAATATCGCCGAACCGGCGGATGCACGTGTCGGTTCTCAATGTATTGTTCGTGGCAATCAGGTTTTTATTTCCGGCCAGATTGCCTATGACAACGGTAAATTAGTGGGGGCTGGAGATCCTTTAGTGCAATGTCAGCAGTGCTTTAAGAATATTAGAGATTATGTTGAAGCAGCAGGTGGAACGATGGATGATGTGGTTTCCTTGAACATCTTTCTCAGCGACATTCGCTACCGTCAACCGGCCATTGACGCTCGGGCAGAGGCTTTTGAAGCACCCGGACCCAGCGCCACAGTGGTAGGAGGGGTCGATTTTGCTTTTGAAGATTTATTAGTGGAAATTAGCGCGATTGCCATTCTGGGCGACTAACGGGAGAAACCATGAGTGATAATAAAGCAGGCAAAGTACAAACCGTTTTAGGTCTCATTGAAGCCGAACAACTGGGCGTCACATTGGCCCATGACCATGTGCTGATTGACGGCACATTTATGTATATTGAGCCAGAAGAGATCAGTCAAAAAGGTTTGGCCCATCAGAAAATTACGTTGGAAAATAGGGGATGGGTAGGATACAACTGGACGTCTAATCTGGATAACGTCGAGCTAAAAGACGAGGAGCTGGCGGTGTCTGAGTTAAAACGCTTTGTCGCTGCGGGTGGCCATAGCATTGTGGATCCAACCAACGTTGGTCTGGGGCGTGACCCCCATGCTTTGGCGCGTATCGCACGACTCACGGGGATGCATATTATTATGGGAGCGGGTTATTACATCGGTTCCACCCACCCGGATAATATGGATAGCCTGAGCGAAGAAGCTATTACCGAAGAGATTGTGAGAGACATTCAGCAAGGTGTCGGAGATACTCACATTCGTGCTGGGCTTATCGGTGAGATAGGTTGCACTTACCCGTGGTGGAAGAATGAGAAAAAAAGCCTGCGTGCCGCTGCGGCGGCACAACAGGAAACCGGCGCTGCATTGATGATCCATCCGGGGCGCTCCCCACAATCCCCCCTAGAGATTGTTGATGTAGTGGCGAAAGCTGGTGGGGATTTGAGCCGCACTATCATTTGTCACATTGACCGTACCTGCCTTGATCGTGGTTGGCTAGAAGAGTTAGCCCAGACCGGGTGTTATTTGGAATACGATTTATTTGGTAACGAAAGCTCCTATTATCCCCCTAACCCTGATGTTGATATGCCATCAGACAGCCAACGCATGGAAGTTATTCTATGGCACTTTGAGCAAGGGTATGAAAAGCAGATTTTGCTATCTCATGATGTGGCAACCAAGCATCGTTTACACGCCTATGGAGGATTAGGTTACGACCATCTAATTACCAATGTCGTGCCCAGATTGTATCGACGAGGTTTGAGTGAAGCCCAAGTCAATACACTAATTGTTGATAACCCCGCGCGCATTTATAGTTTTGCGTAGAAATAAAGGACAATTCCGAAGACAGTGTACCGATTACTTGGAACATTCGTCTAATCGATATACTGGAGCGTACTGATATTGTCGGACACTCTATAATGGGATCACAAAACAATCTAAAATAATCTGAAAATAACCGGGACAGATCTATTTAGTCCACTAATTGAGTGCCATTCGGGACGCAATACGTAACACGCCTCCACAATATGACAACGACTTAACCTATATTATCATCGAAGGTCTTGATCAGCTCGATGAGCTTATCGGTGATTCGTTTGTAGATGGATTTTCGTTCCATGAGCTTGGGTTTGTAGGATAGTGCATTAAACACATCGTCGCGCAAGGGAGGTTTGCCGCTGAAGTTGTATTGTTCGACCATGGCGGTGACAGCGCGGGGGCGGAGTTTTTCGGTGGCGCACAACTCATCAATGGAGAGTTGTTTTTTGTCTTCCCAGAACTGACCGAAGGCCTGAGGAATATCCGCTTCGACGGGAAGAGTTGGCATGTAGTCGTTGATAAATGCTTCGATCAGCTCCCGTTTGCTGCGCAATTGAGTTTCCTTCGTCAACAGGTCGATAATCGACTTCCGGGTTTTTTCCTGTTCTCCCGCCTTATCCTCCTGATCCTTGTGACGATGAAGATCGGCCAATAGCTTAAGAATATAAGCGACGTTCACATCGTCCCGGTGGATGAGTTCGAGTTCGAAATCCAACTCTTCAATAATCGACGCACCGTCTTCGTCAGAACTTCGGGACTTTTCGAATAAATCCAAATACTTCGATTTATAGTCTTCAAACGTCTGTTCGCTCAACGTTAAATCCGACCAGCTAAATTCCGTGAATGACTTTAAGACATTCAAATGACGGGCGAGTGCGCGAAAGGCCCGCACAAATGCTGCCTGCTCTTCTTCGCTAATGAGTTGATCCACATCACCGGGCGTTGGGGCGAGGGTTTGCAGCGTCGCGACATCCTCATTAAACATCTCGACATACTGTTCATAAGGCTCAATAAAAACCCGAGTCTCGGCATTGAGATCAGAAAACAAAGCAATCGCCTCATCCGCATTGGACTTTAGATTGCGAAAACAAACGATATTCCCCTGAGATTTCAGCTCCCCTAAGGTGCGGTTAGTGCGCGAAAAAGCCTGAATTAATCCATGATATTTCAGATTTTTATCCACATACAAGGTGTTCAGCTTCTTGGCGTCGAAGCCCGTTAAAAACATATTCACCACCAATAAAATATCGCAGCGATCATCGTCACTAAAATCCTTGCGATCCCGTTCCTTCATGCGCTTGGCGATGTCCTTGTAATAGGTATAAAACCCCCGGCTGTCTTTGACCGACTGGCGAGTTTTGTACATGGCATTGTAATCGGCGACATAAGCCTCAAGCGCCTCCCGGCTGTGACGACTGGCGGGATCGTCGGTATTCACCTCAAAATTGGGGTCGCCGGTTAATCCATTCGCATCAGCGTCTTCTTCATTCGCGCCATAAGTAAAAATCGTCGCGATACGAAGATCATGTTCCCCGGCGTCTTTCTTTCCCTTGAAGGTATCGTAATAGCGCATGAGCGCGTCTTTGCTACTCACGCAAAGCATGGCGGAGAACTGCTTGCTATGGGTCTTGCGGCCATGGTGGGCGATGATCCAATCCGCGATATTGGCGATGCGTTCCGGGTTTTCGAAAAATGCTTTTTTATCGATCTTCTCTACCTGCTCGTCGATAAGCGTCCCGTCTTTGCGTTTCAGCTTGCCCCAATATTCGATGGAAAACGGCAGGACATTATCATCAGCGATCGCATTGGTGATCACGTATTCATGAAGACGCTCACCGAACAAGTCTTCGGTGGTGCGTTTACCGTGATCATTGGTGGCGGCATTGGCTTTGAAGATCGGCGTGCCGGTGAATCCGAATAGCTGGGCCCGGGTGAAAAACTGGGTGATATTTTTGTGGGTGTCCCCGAATTGGGAGCGGTGGCATTCGTCGAAAATGAAGACGATGCGCTGGTCCTGCGAAGCGTTCATCGCGGCTTCGTGGCGGGCGGATTTGATCGCGGTATTGAGTTTCTGGATGGTGGTGACGATAAGGGGTTGGTCCCCGGCCATTTGGCGCACCAGCGCTTGGGTATTGTTGGTGCCGTCCACAGAGCCTTCGCTGAACGCATTAAATTCCCGGGTAGTTTGATAATCAAGGTCCGCCCGGTCCACCACGAATAACACTTTATCCACCTTGGGAAAGACGGTCAAAATCTGGGCCGCCTTAAAGCTAGTCAGGGTTTTTCCCGATCCCGTGGTATGCCAAATATAGCCATGGCTGCGCCCGTTCTTAACCCGATCAACAATGGCCTCCACCGCATAATACTGATAAGGCCGCAGTGCCATTAAAATTTTGTCCGACTCATGGAGAACAATGTATTTACTGATCATCTTGGAGACATGACACTTCTCCAAAAAGGCATCGGCGAATCGATCCAAGTCGGAAATTTTATTGTTTTCCTTATCCGCCCAGAAAAAAGTCTGTTTAAAATCTTGATGGCGGTTATTAGCGTAATACTTGGTATTCACCCCATTGGAAATCACAAATAGCTGCACATAATTAAACAAACCCGACTCCGCCCAATAGGAATGGCGCTGGTAACGGTTGATCTGATTAAACGCCTCTTTGAGCTCCATGCCCCGGCGCTTTAATTCAATCTGCACCAGGGGCAGCCCATTGATCAATAACGTAATGTCATAACGATTGTTGTATTGACCCTCAACGGTTACCTGACTCGTTACCTGATACTGGTTCTGGCACCAATGGTCCGAATTAAAAAACTGGATATAACACCGCGACCCGTCGTCCCGATCCAACCGAAACCGATCCCGCAGGGTCTTGGCCCGCATAAAGACATTACCCTTATCGAGGTGATTCAAAATCCGATTGAATTCGCCCCCGGATAGCCGGATTTTGTTATGAATCTCAAGCTGTTGTTTCAGGTTGTCCCGCAGCTCATCGGCGTTACGAATACTCACCTGGGTATAACCCAAGCCATTACTCAGACGCTGAATCAGGCTTTCTTCTAATTGGGCTTCGGATTGGCTCATGAGTTTTCCATCTGTTTCTCAACTCTAAAATCAGACAACAGTATTTGGTACTGTCTGGGCCTCTGCTGAAAAAGCGCCCGGCTATAGCGTATCCCCTCGCCAATTTCATTCTCCGAGTCCAGCTCCATGTTCAGTTCCCGAATCAGTCTTTCTTCTTTACCAATCGATTCCAATTCGACATCACTTTTCTCTCTGAATGATTCATTAATCGGAAGATCAGGATCCTCAGGTTCATCGATAGTAAAATCAATCAAAGAAAAGACTTCAAGCATATGTAGGGCAATGATATCCGTGACGGCCTCAATCATTTCCGATGATTGTGCAACCCTACGTCTGTAACTTCGGTTTAGTTTGAGTCATTATTGTCGTTCCACACGATATATCGCTTGTCGGCATTGCTCCATTCATCGTCAATCTCAACGAGAATGGCACTGACAAG
>WLWI01001843.1_pt1 | contig 18285 bp, 19 predicted proteins | sample 6701501 | NCBI WGS metagenome assembly WLWI01 (sample SAMN12718690, study PRJNA515312) | sponge metagenome | isolation source: marine sponge | host: Mycale hentscheli | place: New Zealand: South Island, Marlborough, Capsize Point | collected 2014-11-01
TCACCCGTTGCTAGTGCACTCACCCGTTGCTAGTGTACTCACCCGTTGCTAGTGTACTCACCCGTTGCTGATGCACTCACCCGTTGCTAATGCACTCACCCGTTGCTAGTGCACTCACCCGTTGCTAGTGCACTCACCCGTTGCTAATGCACTCACCCGTTGCTAATGTACTCACCCGTTGCTAGTGTACTCACCCGTTGCTAGTGCACTCACCCGTTGCTAGTGTACTCACCCGTTGCTAGTGTACTCACCCGTTGCTAGTGTACTCACCCGTTGCTAGTGCACTCACCCGTTGCTAGTGCACTCACCCGTTGCTAGTGCACTCACCCGTTGCTAGTGTACTCACCCGTTGCTAGTGTACTCACCCGTTGCTGATGCACTCACCCGTTGCTAATGCACTCACCCGTTGCTAGTGCACTCACCCGTTGCTAATGCACTCACCCGTTGCTAATGTGCTCACCCGTTGCTAGTGGACTCGCCCGTTGCTAGTGCACTCACCCGTTGCTAGTGTACTCACCCGTTGCTGGTGCACTCACCCATTGCTGGTGTACTCTTGTTCCAAAGTCAAAGTTTACCATGTGCATTGTTTACTGTGTTTATAGCAACCAGCCATTTAGTTCAGGCTGAGATTCCTTTAAATGTCTGTATCGAGCCCAAAGAGCTAATGCTATTAACAAATGGGTGATGGACAAGTTGCTATTATTTCTTATTGAAATGGTCTATGTTATTACTGTGTTTAGATTCTGACACCTTTTCTTCTGAGACGTCTAAAAACAGATGTTGAGTTTTCCTTGCCTCCTAAGAAGGAGATTCTGGTGTATGCCCCAGTCACTAGTTACCAGGTACACATATTTAATGACCCTTTACCAACCTTCTCTAAACAGGTTGATAAAGAAATTAACTTCTATTTAATAGCACTGTGCTTAGTGTTGTATATACTTGATTAGGCACTGGTCACATTTAAGTAATCTCTCTCTATTAATAACCTCCCCCTAAATAATAAATACAATAAAGTTGATGTATTTTGGTCTAAAGTATTTAGTAGTATAGACATAATAGGTTGACTAGATATTCTCAAAACATGTTAAGTAGTTTTGGGGGGAAAAAACTACCTCTTCGGTAAACATTTTCTTTTTTCATCCATAATTCCGGTGAATTTTGCACCGTGTCCATATTAAATGACCGTTCTTATATTCAATATTCCACGTTGACGAGTATTTAATAAAAGCAACTTTTGTGTGTTACCCTCACTCCACAGTAAACTGTAAATAAAAGTTTAAGTTAAAAGTTAAGAGTTTAAATTACTCGTTAATATTGAACTTGGACTAAAGAACTGAATGTTGCCTCCCACACCAAGCCTACACTATGCCAATGCTGACCAGTCATTCTTCTGGAACACATAATTTATATACATATTTTTTATCAAAAAAGTTGCTATTTCAGATTTTTTATTTAAAAAAAGTGTCCTGCCTAGGTTTATTCATTTTTGCTAATGCACCTTCATACCAGAAAGCTGATAAAAATAATGTTTATGTGTTACAATATAATTGGACTCACGTCCTGCCAGAGAGACGCCTTTTCCGCGATTGTGGGGTTGTAAATCCCACTGACGTTCTGTACTTTGTAATTTGATAATACAGAACACAATAGCAAATGAATAATGATTCAAAAAAATCTGTAACTAAGGTAAAATGAAAAAGTGTATGCGTTATAAGTTAGTGCAAGTCGAGCATCGACGACGGTTAAATGAGCACGCGTGCTTTTTTTCAGGTATCCTTGCAGGCCTGAACACACTCCTGGGAAGGAGAAGCTCCATCTGACTCATCCATTATTTATACATGTATGTCAACTTTTGATGCAAACTCGTTGATGAGTGTCCAACGGTTGTGGAGACTGTAACGATCCATTAGCGCCCGTCCATGAGATGGACATGCATTGCTGACAGACTCTGTGATGGTTTAGTTCCAGAGAGTGAGATGTGCTGCATGGAGGAGCACTCTGAGGACTGGAACTAACTTCCCTACAGTCCTCTTATATGTCTTTCCATTGCAGAAGACAGTAGCCACTCTGACAAACTTATTCCCTGGCCAGAGTGCAGAAACTAGCTACCACTTACAAGAACGCGGTAGCTTGCACCCGAGAGAAAGAAACACAAGAAGTAGCGCTACCCACTTTTTTGCCGCCTGGCAATGATTGACTTGAGTGCGCCTGCGCCAAGATTTTACGTAGCGATTACGTAGCAGACATACTGCAAAAAGCTGAATAAACGTCATCCAATGGCGATCTCTGCTGCCAAAGCTGATAGTCAGCTAAGATTTTCCAATTTTTTCCACAAAATATTATATTTCACCGCACAAAAATATATATTATATGAAACTTCAATTATTACTCTATGTTCTGACAAATCTAGAAAGGTCCAAGTATAAAAACAAAGAAATACTGGCTTAAACACTTTTGGCACTTTTTTGCAACATTTTTGGCCATAAAATTTTGAAATTTTTTAATAATGAAATAAATTTGGTGCACTAATTTATTTTTCCTATAAACTTCACAGGCCATATTTCATATGTGCTAAGTGAGAAAGGTCCAAGTTTAAAATTATTTTTTTCCTGGCCTAAACATCAAATTTTGAGAATGATAAATTCAGCCACTTCAAGGTGTCACTCACAAAACCGCAAACTAATTTGATGAACCTATTAATATATCTCCATTAAAAAAATAAACTTTGTAGAGCTTTTAGTTTCCCTGCAGTGGAATAAAAACCATAACACAGTCAAAAATTCAAAATGTTTACTCTTTAAGCTGGAAGCAGTGTAGTGAGTAAGAAGTGAGACATTGAGGCTGTAGGCCTTTTATTATGAGATTATTTTTCAATATAGTAACATTCTCATCCTCGAACCACCTGCTAAGTATGTGACTGTCCATCCAGGCATTAATCACAGAATACTATTTAACAGGCAACTACTGTTGTGAATGTTCTTAAAGCAGTGAGAATTTTCCGAGTTGTGTGTAAAAGCCAACAGTACAGTTTGTGACTATTGCAAGCATTAGAGCAAGCCATGAGTATTACTCGTTCCTTTTTGTTTCTTCATATCCTTTGCTCTTGATTCATTTTTTTACTGCCAAGGATTTGTTTGGTAACGTCCTATATTGTAAACCTGTTTCATCACAGTTATAAATACTCTTTAAGTGTTAATGCAAAACATTTTGAAGTGGCTCAGCATCGTTAGCAGAGAGTTGTCTAATTCCATGGCACTTACAGAAGTGTTGCAACCATCCAGCACTTGCAGTGAAATGAAGCTGTCGGGTTTCTTTCAGGGAGCATATCACGGAGTTGCTTTGCTTGTTCTGCCGGTGGTGTCCCGCCCACTGACAGGCGTTCCCAGACTTCTTCTTGCACAAATTACATATGCAAGGCTTTTTCTGAATCTTCCTTACCTTAGCTAGCCTCATGTTTTTCTGCTTTTACTGGCAATATCCATGGTTGTAGCAGACTTGAATTTTCAGCTTGTTTTTCTTCTGGTCAGTAATCAACTCCATACTGCTCTGCTAAGCTGGAGAAACTTCCTCTTTCATTTTTTCTTCCATAATAGCTCATTTCATATCTATAGTCAGTACAACTTGTTATCAGTTACCGCTTTTCAAAGCCGTCACTAACGAATGGTAAGTGTAGGTACTTGTTCAGTGCATGCACATAAAGCCATTCCACAATTATTTATGCCTATTAAACAATTCTGTTCGATTAATCCGGGTGCTAGATAAATGAGGTTCGGTTGTGCGAGGGTCTACTGCACTGAGCTGCTCAACACTGAGTAAGAACTGGTGGGATTTGGGGGAATGTCCTTTAGGGGCAGGTAGTGACTAGATCAGACAGATAGCTTGGTTGATGGTATACGTATATGGATTGGTACCCCACTTCTACTGAATTTAAACGGATCTTATGGGCAACATATTTCTCACTCATTGTTTTGTTTCGTGAGCTCATTCCAGTCCTTTCTTTACTTCCACAACACAAGTAAGGATTTAAAGGCATCTCAAAGATATTAGTTTTGATTTTCACTTTACATCGTCACTTTCACTTTTTTTTACTCCACGACTTATGTATATTTTCATGACTGACTGAGTGAGGACGTGTATTTATCAGGCTAATAATGTTTCCTACATTTTATGTTTTAGGAGAAGTACTACAAGAGTCTATTAGATGGAACTGTGTTTCAGATGATGGAAGCTGAACGAAAGAAGAACAATGACTCACTAGATAGCCAGGCAGAAGTTCTTGACGATAAGAAAGGGCGAAGTAAAAGGAAGAGGAAGTAAGTCTTTTTGTAAGGTGGTTTTACAAAGTTTAGAGATTTCACACCAGAATCAAAGTTTTGGTTTTTCTGTCATTGTAGCTTTTGTTGATGTGTTTTGTTGTTGCTGTTGTTTTTTTTTGTTGTTGTTTTGTATTTTTTCACCACTGAAATTCACTCTTCCATAAATTTTTGTTTTGTTTTGTTTTTTGTTGTTGTTTTTTCCTCAAAAAATAATGTCTTGGGTTACCTTACATTTCCGAGTTAGCAATATTTATGGGACATTGAAAAGCCTGTGGCTGTTATTTTAAGCAAAATTAAAAGATTGCTGTGACATTTAAAAACCCATTATCCTTTACCAGAATAATTGGTCCCCAAATGTGGCAAGATGTCTTCCACATACTTATCTAGATTATTGCAATGTTAGAAAGTCACACTGAAGTGTTAGACTAACCACCAGAGCAATAACCTGGAGTACCAATCACTAAATGTAGCATTGGGTGAGGTTAGTGAAACCCTTTACCAATGCCTGATAATATTAGAATTGAAATGGTCAGAGTACTGTTTTGGAATATATAGCTCATTCACTACCTTGCTCACTAACATTCCACTCTGTGTGTGTGTGTGTTTGCTCAAGGTACAAGAGTTTATCAGAGGAGAAGATGGAGTCTGTAATCCAGGGTAAGACTGACCTCAGTGAGATTCTTTTAGAGAAGGAGACCAAACTAAGAGATCAGAAGTAAGTGTTCATATGGTACTCAATTGTTTGAGTTGTGTTGTATAACGAGAGTGGGTGGAGGGGGTAGGAGATATTATATAAGTACAAAATTGTTTGAAGCGAAGCTTTTCAATGGGTGTGTTCTGTGAGTATTGTCTTGTATGCACTTAACACTATGTACTCATCTACTGTAGGGTTGGACGTGTCTATTGAACTTGGTTATTATTTATGAATTTTTTGTTAGAACAATTTATGGCAACCTATTTCTGAACCACAAGGTTAAGTGGTTAATTTTTATAAAATTTCTGATTAAATTAAACTGTTATTTCATAATTTTTTAATGGAAATTTTAGGACTGTCAGCTGATTGTGTTAGTGGTTCAGTTACTAGACAACCTGGTTAGTGTGGTTATTGTGGCAATCATAAAGATATATGGTTGCTAGGGGATGGAACCAATATCTGATTGTTAATATGTATGTATGGTCTGAGGATGACAATTTTAGGGAGAAATCCCCCCCCCCCCAAGAATTATATGACTTGGAGACATTTTCCCCCCCAATATTTTCATCAATTGCATGGAAATGAATTTTTTTTTTTTTTTTTTTTTTTGCAAAGAAAATAACCAAAACTAAGCATATGAGAAGAGCTATTTCAAAAGTGAGCTATTTTTCAAAAAAAGATTTCTTCAAGAAATGGAAGAAGGTTATGGAGTCAAAGTCACTGGAGAAAGTACCAGGGCCTCAAAAAGAACTGAAGTTCTGCAGCCTTCAGAGGGGAGAGAACTTTCAGTTAGGTGGGAAATCCCAGGTTTCCCCCCTCCTCGTCTATGTTTTGTATGCACATGCTACTATTAGAGTTTGGGTGTTTAGTTAATTGAAGTGTTCAGATACTGAAGTTCTACTGTATGTGTGTTTTTCATCTTAATATGTTTGTGTGTTTGTATTTATTAGAAAAACGTCTGCAGTTGACATCAAGCTGACCTCAGTGTTTGTGATGCTACGTAAGTGTGTTAACCACCCTTACCTGCTGGAGTTTCCCCTGGACAATGCCGGGGAGTTCCTGATAGACGAACAGCTGGTGACTTGCTGTGGTAAAATGATGTTGTTGGACAGAATGCTCACGGAACTTCTTAAACAAGGTCACAAGGTCAGTCTTAACTTTGAAGTGTGAACTGCTCCATATGCAACACATGCACAACAGTTTCAGTGATTATTTGGTGAATCCTGAAAGCACGTTTTGACAGTGATGGCCATTGGATATGAATGTATCATCAATATGTAACACTTTACTGTCCTATTTCTGGCCCGTTTAATTTTCTACTTGTTTTTCAAAAAAAAAAAATCAACCAGAATTTTTTTTTTCTCCCATTCAGTTGAGTTATTGCAAGAATAAATAGTATAAAAATTAATAAATATGTGTGTGAATTTCACGGAAAATGTAGTTGAAGTGAAGAAGCAATCTTTAGTAATACCCCTAACAAAAATGTTGTATGCATGCTGCACACATTCGTGCTGCCTTACTGCACTCATCATGTACATATGCAGTACATGTGCTGCAGGCGTAATGCTGCTATCAAGCATGTATGCTGCATACAGAAAAATTGAAACAGCGCCTCACATGTGCCACATATGTGCATATGAGGGATGCATGTGTGCACATTAAAGCATGCCACATGTGTGCATTCTCTTGTATGCTATACATGCGCAGTGGCATGTATGCCACTCATGAGTTGTGCACCCTTCTACTTGCATGCTGCATGCCTGTGGCGCATTTCAATTTTTGTGTATGTGGCACACAAGTACGTTTTTGTGTGCTACTCATATGCAGCTACATGCATGCCACTCATAAGTTCTGATATCCTTCTATTTGCATGCTGCATGCCTATGGCGCGTTTCAATTCGAATACTATTGCCTTTATGAAAAGTTACAAGTAAGGAATCAAGTACAGTACTTATGTATGACGCACGATGATACATGCATTGGATTTGAGTGGGTATGAATAACATTAATGTAAATGAGATTTGGTAAGGGTTGACAACATATCGTGGTATCGTGGGTAAATTAACATGCACATGGCACAATAGCAACATGCACATAAGTGTTTGATATGCATGTGGCATAGTAGCAATATGCACATGTGTATTTGACATGCATGCAACATAGCACCAGAATGCACGTGCGTATTTGACATGCATGTATCATAGTAGCAGCATGCACATGTGTACTTGACATGCATGTGACATAGTAGCAACATGCACATGTGTAATTGACATGCATGTGGCATAGTAGCGACATGAACATGTGTAATTGACATGCATGTGACATAGTAGCAACATGCACATGTGTAATTGACATGCATTTGGCATAGTAGCGACATGCACATGTGTAATTGACATGCATGTGACATAGTAGCAACATGCACATGTGTAATTGACATGCATTTGGCATAGTAGCGACATGAACATGTGTATTTGACATGCATGTGACGTAGTAGCAACAGGCATATGTGTACTTGACATGCATGTGGCATAGTAGTGACATGCATATGTGTGTTTGACATGCATGTGGCATAGTAGCAACATGCACATGTGCACCTAACATGCATGTGGCACATAAAACCGTGCACACATGCAAGGCAAATATATGTGACACATGTGTAAACTACATGTGTGCATGCTACTCTCCTTGTGCATACATGCAGGGCACATGCTGCAGTTAAGTGCATTTTGCTTACATTTTACGCACAAGTGCAATATGCACATGTGTTGCAATGAATGCATTATAAATGTGGCATACATGCAGCACATATCTATTTTTGTAAGGGCGTTTTACTGTTCGTTTTTGTTTGTTTGTTTGTTTTGTTTTGTTACACCAGATCTTCACACGCTACGATAAGCACAGAGACTTGATTCTGGATGAAGTATTTGCCTCACTTCAGAAACTTCCATCTAACAAGAGAAATCTGAGGACTTACAAGTAAACATTTATTGTTTGTTTATGTTGTGATATAGTCCACTGCGAAATGCCAGTCTTTTTAATCCTGAGTTTTACCAGCATAATCTGTCTGTGTGCTTGGCTATAGTTCCATATGCTGATGTGCCTTGTGTTGTGTTGTATAGGTTGTCAAGTGGGCAGCATATTCAGATGCTGACTGCCCTTGTGCTCCAGCTGGTACAGTGCACCGTGACCACACCCACTGTGGATAAGGATGACAGAGCTGTGTCTTCTGAGAAACCTAAGGAGGAAGATAAACAAGATGGAGAGAAAAGTCACAAAGTTAAGAAGGTAATGGTGGAAAATGTGTTCTTTTTTTTTTGTTTTTTTTTGTTGTTTTTTTTGTTGTTTTTTTTGTTTTTTTTGTGGTTGTTGTTGTTGTTTTTTCAACTGGATCGAGTAGCCCTCAGCCCATATGTTACGTCATCCAACATTTATTCTGTCACTTAACTTTGGAAGAGACTTTTATTTGTAGTGGTATATGGTTTTACTAAAGTGCTGCAACCTATGCTGTTAGTCATTTGCTGCACCTACATAGTATCGGGACGAGAAATGGTGAGCAAGGTTTTGTAACGTATTAACCGTAGACGTGGGTTGTTGAGTGCCGCCCTTTTTGTTAAGCGCTGTTTTGTGTTAAACACCCGTTTTCTTTCCAGTTTTTAGCATTTTTTTTAAGCACTTCATGTGTCTTGTCTACTCCTGATTGGTACTCTGCCCCAGTTTCTAGGTTACCACTCCGCTGTAAGCACCCATTTTTATGAAGTACCCATTTCCTTACCGTTTGAAAGTTATAAGCGGGGGCACTTAACAACCCACGTCTACGGTACTCATAAAGTAGTTTTTCTATACAGACTTGTCCTTACTGCTTTAAATTGAAGTCGCATGAACACTTATGTGGGTCTCCTCAGCTCTGGTACTCCCAAGTGAACCTCACTAAAAGAATTTTCTCTACCAGTTTGTCCAACCTGACCAATAACCAGAGAAATTTAGGTTTTTTTTGTGTTATCCAAGTAAGCAATGGTTCATGAGAAAATACTCTGTGACTGAGCTAGGCACAAGAGTAAATATATCCAGGGCTCAGCCCATAGAAAAGTGACATAAAAATAACGGAGACACGTAACTAATACACAACACAAATGAACACACAACAGACACTAGTTGCTAAGAGCACACATTACAAAACATGCAACAGTCATAGTGACTGCAGCAAGTTATGTGAAGCTAAAATATTTGGAGCTTGACAACTTATATTTTTTGAATGTTTCAAGTGTTTAAAAAAAAAAAAAAGCAATAGGGACTATCTGGTATAATAATATTTGAAACATTAGATCCTATCATTTCAAGTTCAACCCATCATCATAGAGTTTGTGTAGAAATCCTATTGGTCATGGTTTCGGGTAATTTTATTCTGTTGTATGTGTGTGTGTGTGTGTGTTTGTGTCACAGAGTGAGGATGTAGATACTCAAATGACTCAAAGTTATAACTTGGCTGTGGCCACTGGTAGCAATTTTTTGTCAAAGTTCTTAAAAAAGTGAGTTTCAAGCCGCCAGTGGATTTGTTGATTGAGTACATCCATGTTCTTATGTGACTGTCTATGTGAGCATAAGACTGCCTGGATTGAATCTATATTTAGGCAGCTAAAGTATGCTTCAATTATATGTTTTTATGGTAATTAGCAAACTGCTGCACTTTCTATGGCATACAGTACGCAATGTATTTGTGGTTTTTATGATATTCAGTTTGAAATCGTCTGTGACTACTGTAGGCTATAGACATCACTTCCGAATCCTAACACTATTTTCTGTGCCTAGCGTAACCCATCTTGTCCTGTCTGTTCTGTGATTATGTTCAGGTGCTGTGCCAGTAAAGACGAAGATGACTTTAAGCCTCTGTTTGAGAACTTCATCCAGGACCTACTGACCACTCTCAACCTACCCATGTGGCCTGCATCTGAAGTCTTGCTCACTTTACTGGGCAACTTACTGGTAGGTACAGGAGAATAGCTTGTCATTATACCTCTGTTGGCACAGTCTAATGATTTTCCTACTTTCTTTATGAGTAAAAGTATATCCTCGTTTGCCTGCAAGTCAATATTTAGTGGTGATGATAATGATGATGGTGATGATGATGATAATGATGATGATTATGATGATGACAATAATGATGATGATGATGATGACGATGATAAAAACCCGACGTCGCGAAGCAATATTTCAATTGCATTTGCACGACATTATCGTTTTCTCACAAAACTGTTGGTACGGGTCGTTAAATTAATGTGGGAACTTCACGTGCATGACAGGTTATAAGGAACAGCCATTTCGTTGTTTGTAAACATGGCTGTAATGTGGTACTAGCAAAGTTTTAAAGTAGCTAGCAATGGGTGCGAGTTCAAATTCTGCCTTAAGGAAGCCAACGCAGTCTTGCCCCTAAGACTAACTTAGGACTGGAAGTGGATGAACACTGCAAGCTCAGTTTGGATAAAATTTACTTTGTTAAAGTATCGTATCGCCTGTGATCCAATATCGCCCAGCTCTAGCTTTAATTGAAGTTATCTATTTTCTGAAAGTGGCTCCCTTTGCCATCGTTGCGTCTGTGTTGGGTGTATATGTGTTTGAGCATGTAAGTACGTATATGTGTGCATTTAAAAATATTGCATGTGACCATGCGGTGCTGATCAGTGTGAAATACACTTTAATTTAGGCGTGTGCATTAAAGTAGTGTGGGTTTTTAAATGGGTGTGGCTAAGCACTGCAGTGTCTCCACCCCCAGTGATAAATCCTGTATGACACCCTGCATGGCATGGCATGTGTTCAGGTTCAGACGTTCAGTAATCGTAGCATGGAGCAGTCTCTTCGTCTGATGTCTCTGGAGCACCTTGGTGTGATAGCAGCCAGACTCAGGAAGGATGTGAGTGGGCCCAGGTCAGAGCAGGAGAATGAACAGCTGGTGGACATCATTGCTCAGGTCATGGAGCTCAAGATGGATGCCAACTCTCCCTCACCCACAGCTATGCTCAAAATGGTGAGTGACTGGGAATGCTATGTAGCTGAAGACATTACAGAGTAATATGCTGGACTGTGTAGCTGGTGGCAATGTGAGAATAGTGCAGGAATGAAGTAGTATCAATCACAGAAGTATGATAGTGTAATGTGTGATTAGTGAGCTAAGCTAAGTGAGACACTATCAGGGGCGTGCGAATTAGAGCTGATTTTTTATATATAAGTATTTGTCTATATGTACATGTGTGTGATAGTTGCATGTATAAGTAATGAAATCAATAACCACTGGGTAAAAGACTTTTTTAAGCCTTGTAATGCTGGATTTCTGATTATTCCAAATGCAACACATACTATAGATACCTTTTACTGTATACTTTGAAACTATTCTAATATTTGCAATCAGCAATAATTAATTGGAATATTTGATTTTCATGACTTAGAAGAAGAGTACTTGAAAGTTTCAAGGCTGTTTTTTACCACATCATTGAAACTGTGGATGACAACCTGTTGAAATACAATGTGTGATATTTTTAGGATGCATTTTCCGAGAACAAACAGTACCTGCAGAAAGTTCTGGTGGCATATTTGAACAAACAAACTGAAGGAGATCCTGCTTGTGTGGTGAGTGGTTCAGGGGCTGCTAGCATAGAGCGTTCACGTTAAGAAATGTTGGTGTTTGTTGGACATCTCTTGGGGATTTTTCTATGGGTCCTATGGGACAATTGACGATGTTACTGGGCTAACTTCTTGACACCCTGGTTATTTTTGTTGATTGTTGTTTTATTTCTTATTCCCAAACTCTTCCTCTCTCTCTCTCTCTCTTCCCCCTTCCCTATCTTTTCTCCTTCTCTCTGTCTTGTTTTGGGCCAGTTTGCCCGAGATTTCTACATTGGCCAGTGGCTATATGATAGTCACTTGGAGATGGAAAAACTGCTCAAAGACAACAGCTCCTCCCCCACCGCTCATCTCAGCTTCAGGGACCTAGCAGAGGGTGGTGATAATGGAGGCCACACCCAGAGTGCCGTGCAGCAGTCTGAAGCTAAGAAGGAGAAAATCCTGGCTCTCTTAAACTCCCACAAAAATCGTTCCTTCAAGAGTCTCTCTTCCATATTGAGTGAGGAGACGGCTTCACTGGTCTCGCGCCATCTGGCCTCGTCTAGAGCTCTCACTAAGAGCTTTGACTTGTACTTGAACAAGGTACGCCATTGGTGGAATGGTAAAGTACCACAGGCTTTAGAAAAGTACCACAGGCTTTAGAAAAGTACCATAGGCTTTAGAAAAGTACCACAGGCTTTAGAAAAGAACCACAGGCTTTAGAAAAGAACCACAGGCTTTAGAAACGTACCATAGGCTTTAGAAAAGTACCATAGACTTTAGAAACGTACCATAGACTTTAGAAACGTACCATAGGCTTTAGAAAAGTATAATAAAAGTATGATAGCCTATATGAGGGAGGTATAATATGTTATGATGACACTTTACCTATTTTCACATACCACTACTAATCCTACTAGTGATGTGCCTTGTAAAGGTCTTATGTAGTATTTGTGTTACATGTAGTTAATGACAGTGTCTAATGAGCCGGCTGTCCATGTTAGAACGCGTGCACTGAAGGCTCTCTCTTCTATCATAGCAGCTGATCCAGATATATTATCTCGAGTGAGTTGAACTGTTCTGTTTTAGATCATTGAGCTCGTTGGCTCTACACAGTGTAAACATTGGGAACAGTTACTGACCAAACTTCTACATTGAGCTAGTTTAAGAACAAAATTTTGAGAAAGTTAGATTGACATTTTCAGAAAACTGAAAAAAAAAATTTTTTTGTTTTTTTTTTGTTATTTCAGAAAACTTAGAAAAGTATCTCCAAATATTTTTCAGGTGGTAAGAAAGGTAGAACTAAATGTTGTTGCTTTTTTAAATGCCTGTAGTGTTTAGCAAAATTAACAATTCTTAGTTGAGGCACAGCTAGTCCCTAATTTCACATCATCTGACTGCCAGGTAAAAAAGAAGTAATGCATGTGTAGCAGCTCACTTGAAGGAACTAATTCTCAACTGTAGTGATTTATTAGATAGTAGTAGCCTGTATGCAGTGGTCAATATTGTGTACTGTTCATTGGTCTGCAGTTTGCATGCAAAAAATAACCATTCTTTCTGTCTTGTGGGTAATGTTTTGACAGAAAAGATTATTAAATTTTAAGAAGTTGGTTTTTAAATAGCTATAATCATTGTTTTAAGTTAAACTGTGCACTTTTCTAGATCACTTTTAATTCTTGCCACACAAATTATTCTATTATTGCAGGTATAGAGTGTCATTTAGCACTAGTGTGGTTGTATTTTCTGCTATTTATTGTCACGCATTCATATGAGATAATTTGTCACTAATGCCAATGGACTGAATGACTGTATCAATAATTTGTATTGTATTGCTATTTCCCCCCTCCATTATTGAGGTGCTTGTATTTTTTTTGTAGCATGACATGCAGCGTGCTGTGGAGATTCGGTTTAGGGACACCTCCACTTTAGTGCGGGAGGCTGCAGTGGATGTGATTGGTCGGTTTGTCCTGTGCAAGCCAGAGTTGACGCTGCAGTATTACGACATGATCTGCGAAAGAATACGAGTGAGAGAGAGGGAGGGAGTAGGGATGGGAAGTGATGAAATGCTGTTGGAAATGAGAATAAGTTAGAGGGAAGCAAGTTAACGTAAAGAGGGAGCTTATAAGACAAGTCGAGCACTGCTTTATTTTATGCTATGGGATTCTTATATTGGATATCTTTATTACTTCCTTTCTAGCCCCCTCCCTCCCTCCCTCCTACTACATTTTATCTTTCTCTTAAATAAAGCATATTCAGCTCTCAACACATTTATTGTGATTAAGTTATTTGTCTAGGAGGTATATGTTTCAGGATGGATGTGATACAGTACATGACTTGTTGTTGTTGTTGTTTGTCTTGTATAGGATTCTGGTGTTAGTGTCAGGAAGAGAGTGATCAAGATATTGAAGGATGTGTGTGTCCTCCAACCTGACTTTCCTAAGATAACAGACATCTGTGTCAGGATTCTGCGCAGAATTGCTGATGAAGAAGCCATCAAGGTATTCAGTTATTGTGTAGTGACCGTGTGAATTAAGTGTTTGTTGTGTTTTGTGGTAGCTGCTGGTGACGAGTGTGTTCCGTGAGTTGTGGTTTGCTCCAGTGGACAATCATAATCGCAGGGACGTCCTCCTCAGGAGAGTCACTAATATCACAGCTGTGGTGAGGACCTTGGGATGGTTTCAGGCCACCTTCTGGACTGACAGTTCTGATGTGTCATTTGTTGTGTTCTATTAGGTTGGGATCTGCAAGGATTACGAGTGGTTTGAACAACTGCTAGAGCAGGTGTGTGTGCACACATTGTCTGGTGTTAATTTAATCAATGCATTATGTTGTTGTTTTTTGTATGTGTGTATTTCATTAATTTGTGGTATTGGTTTTTTTATTTTTTTATTTTTGTGTGTGTAGATTCTGAAGAGTGAGGACCAGTCTGGTGGCCAGGCTGTGCTACATGTGTGTCAATCAATGGTGGACACACTTGTGGAGAATGTGCTCACTCTGGATGGTGGGTGTGGCAGATTGTGGGTGGGGGGGGGGGGGAGAAAGGGGTAGTGATTCTAGATTATGAGGGGAAGGGGGGGGGGGGTTGGAGTCAATGCATAGATAGTGATCACTAGTAATTCTTGGGGTTCTATTGGGGAGAACAAGTGTGTAGATACTGTTGGGGAATCACTAATAGGCTATTAGAGAAGTGGATATAAAACCTGTACTTATGTATAGTGTTGTACGTTATTATACTTGGGATTTTTTAAATAGTCACAATAAAGAGGTGAGCATTGGAAACAATCAGATCATTGCCAAAACTCTCCTTTTTAACTGCTTTTTGTATTACAATTATTGGTGGACAGACCAAACATTTATTGTACTATGTTTTACTAATGGTATAACTTTATAATATAATGTACATATTATGTAGTGAAGAAAATACATTATATTGTTATTTCCTGTGTAGCCAAGGCTTCTGGTAGCTCAGGTAGTACTGGCAGTCTGATGTCCTGCATCGTCACTCTCTACCTATTCTGTAATGTGAAGCCATCTCTGCTACTCAATCATGCCACCACCTTGCACCCGTACCTGGGATCTGCCTGTGCTGTAAGTATATGTGTGAGTGTGTATATATGCTTCTCAGTATGTGTGTGTGTGCTTGTGCACATGTGGCATGTAAGAAAGAGTCTTTGATCATCAGCCTACGCATTTGAATTTTTTAATTGGGTGATCTACGAGTCCATCATTCAAGTCAAGGTGTGAATACGTATGTGTGTTTGTGTGTGCATATGTGTGTTTGTATACAGGTAAACAAGGATGTTATGGTGCTTCACTATGTGTCCAAGATCTTGAAGGAAGTGGTGCCTCTGATGGAGCATCCTTCACAGTCCTTCCTGGCTTCTCTGGAAGAGGATCTTGTCAAACTCATTATGAAGCATGGACAGCTGGTATGTAGATTGAAATATGGTAAGGTGTGGAATGGGAGGGAATGGATTAGCTGGAGAATATGTGAATAGGGCTTGATGAATTATATTGGCAATATAAAGTATTAGAGTTAAGGCTGTATGGGAGAATTTTATTATTATTATATATATATATTTTTTAGTATTATTGGTGGGAGGGGGGGGAAGTTAATTTACTCTCAATAATGACCTTACAAATCCTTGAAACAGTTGTTTTTTTTTTCAAACTTAGTAGTCAGTGTGTTTTATTAAGAGATACAACTTAATAAACATTATATTGTGAATATTGCAGCTGATTCACAGCAGTGTGGAATGTCTGGGTGCAGTGGTAAACAACGTCACCAAAAACTACTCTCTGGTGAAAGATTGCTTTTTGCGTTTTTACAGTGAGTTTAAACAATTATAAATAGTTAATATATTGGTATAATTAATATTTGTTTCAACCACTTAGCTGTAACCTTAATGATACTCAAGGTTTACTAGTAGTAATGAAGCACCAAAGGTGCGAACTCACAGCACTACTATGCATACACTAGCTACCTATAACAAAATCGTTTCTCAGACTGAAAGAATAATTTATTTGGCTACTCCTAATCAGGTATCAATACGGCTCGAGCAATGAAAGCAATATATGTAAGTGCAGTCTTCATAAAAGAAGTAGCTAAGCATGCAGGATGCACTCACTGGTATATAGTTTCAAAGCGAAACTTCCCATTCCAGCACTCGGTTAACTTTTCAGCATATGGCAAAGCTACTGCAGGCTGAAAGAAATTATGACAAAGCTTGTACCTACATGGAGCTGACAGCTTGCTTTTTCTCAAAAATCTGCCTGAAATTTGAAAAGAAAAAAAGTAGCACAATAAACGGTCTTAAGTCATCATTCTGAGTAAGATGCCCCAACCAGCAGTTACATGTCAGTAATGTGGGGAAGTGAGGCACTCGAATTCCACTAGTCAGACCCATAGAGGCGGTTTATTATCCCCTTGCACAAAGAGTTGTGCCCAACAACAATGACACAAAACAACAACTGACAATACAGTTTGACACAAACACACATAGTCACTTGTCTCTGCACACAAACACACATAGTCACTTGTCTCTGCACACAAACACACATAGTCACTTGTCTCTGCACACAGAGTCACTTGTCTCTGCACACAAACACACACAGTCACTTGTCTCTGCACACAAACACACACAGTCACTTGTCTCTGCTCATAAACAATGATACAAAACAGACAATTGACAACTACATTTTTGACACAAAAACATGTCATAAGTCGTAAATCTCTAAGTAGGAGGTGTCAGATCCTGCTGAGCCCTTCCCACAAATCTCTAAAATCATGAGTGTGACAGACAAACAAACAAGACTACTACTATAACTCTCTCGTGCATCACGCTGAGGGTTAGTAATATAATGGCAGGATTTGTTGAGGCATGCTTGTATGCGTGAGTGATTTTGTATAAAGACTCACAAGTTGTGGATTTCATGAATGTTGTGTGCAGAGTGTCTGGAGCAGATGAAGGCTCTGCAGAGTCAGAATCCCAGTAACCCACAGCTGAAGACACATAGACACTCTCTCCTCCGCTCTCTTTTTACAGTGGGTGTTCTGTGCAAGTTCTTTAACTTTGACTCCATCATGGCTGAGCCTAAAGTGAGTCACTCGCGGGGATAGTGAACCAAGTCTTCTAATATTAGGGTAGCCAATGCTACATGGAATAAAGCTTGCATGAATGGCCTCTTGTATATTGCTGTACGTATGACCTGAGATGTTGTGGTTGTTTGTAGGAGAGTTCCATCAGTAGTCGTGTGTACGATCTGCTCATGTTCTTCTTCAAGAATGGGGATGCAGAAATTCAGATCAAGACAGTCAAGGGGCTGGGTGAGAATAGGGTTGGTGTTGAAGACGCATGTATAGGCCAGTTTTCTCTGCTGTATCAGAATCATGTAAAATATTGGGGACTGTCATTCTGAGGGTCTAACTTTCACCTTCTCCCCACTCCCATAATATAGAGGATGAATCTGATTGAGCGCCCTAAGATTACAACCAACCCCCCTCATCTCCTCAATTCTACCCATTAAAGTCCTATAGCAAGATGCACAGCTACCACTAGCCTGTTTGCCTGATACCCAGCCCACTATAGGAGGTTCTTGGCACTAGGATTTTATGGGGTGTTCAATAAAGGAACATGCTTATAGATTGCTATGAAATTAGTATGTGTTAATTTAAAGTGTCATTATTTTCCCCATTAGGTCTGTTTTGTATTCGTTATCCTGACATGATGTTGAGGACTGAGATGAGAGAACTCATAGCTGAGTGGCTCACCAAGGACTGTACCTCCACCAAGAAAATAGAGGTGCGAAAAGTGTGAAGAGAAAGTTTGTGCTTGTATTGTCAAATATTTGGCTTAAGTGGTGCAGTGTTGTGAGCTGTGTGTGTGTGTTTAAGGGTTTATCTGGTGAAATGTCTCGACAGAATTTCTATTGATGTTTTTTTATTTATTTTTTATTTAGGTTCTGCGGAATCTTCACAACTACCTTAAGGAAGTTGAGCAGCAATTGAAAGTCGCAGACACTAAGTGTATGTGTGTGTGTGGGAGGGGGGTGTTGTGTATGTGTGTGATGCATGTCTGAACCGATGCAATGTGATACCATATAAAGTATAGGACTTGCAACAATAAGTTTTCAACCTTCATGGTAAGACATTGCCTTTCTAATGTTTACTCACAGCAATTAGTT
>WLWI01001844.1_pt1 | contig 18269 bp, 15 predicted proteins | sample 6701501 | NCBI WGS metagenome assembly WLWI01 (sample SAMN12718690, study PRJNA515312) | sponge metagenome | isolation source: marine sponge | host: Mycale hentscheli | place: New Zealand: South Island, Marlborough, Capsize Point | collected 2014-11-01
ATCTACACTGATAGCACAGTGAGCTAACTAATGTTAATCTACACTGATAGCACAGTGAACTAACTAATGTTAATCTACACTGATAGCACAGTGAACTAACTAATGTTAATCTACACTGATAGCACAGAGGTGGAGTCTAAGAGGCATAAAAAGTATGAGTGTGACTTGGTATTTTTATAACAAATCTGTATTGCTTTCATTATATTAATCAATTAATATACATCCTGTGGGTTTTGTGGCGTATGCATGAATTGAACTTACCGTACGTATATATGTATGTATGTATCAGGGGAGGGTCCCATTTGAAGAATATTGACCTAGCATGGATCAAATAACAGTAGACGATGTTTAAGCACCCATTTTTTCCCCTCGCTTAAAACTGGTGCTTAGACCCATTTTTTTGTATACCCACTCGCTGATGATGTGCCTAGATGTTTGGATTAAAAACTGAATGCACTAACAAACCATATCTATCGTGAAATACTATACCCAGTTTTATGACTAGTCTCGTGTTCAGTTATTGAAATCATTATGATTCAGAATTATGTGTGTAGTTTAAAACAGTATGCTAGAGTTATGAAGTTTTTGCTTTGTAACTGAAAATTAATTATGAGGAGACAGCTGGAGTGATCTAAATAAATACAATACACTCAAAAAGAAGCAAATAGTACAGGAGGTATTAAAATACAATGTCCGTACATAGACAACAAATAACTATTCTTGTATTATTTCCATTCAGTTTACATGAAGTTATGTTAAGCCATCTTGATTTAGCTGCATGCAAACTTACCTGTCCTTCTACTATCTAAAAAGCCATTACTTCAGCTACTGAAACTAACCATTACTGACCTTGAAAACCTTTTTAGATCAGGCTTATCACTGGGGGTTTCTTTAAGAAGATCATAGATGGTACTTCGTGCCTGGTGAAAAATTAGCAAGTTCATTCCTTAATTTTTTTCTCATTTTATTTTCTGGGGGTAGTTTGACCAAATCCCCCTTGGCTACGCCACTATGTGTATGTATGTATATGTATGTATGTATTTGTTAATACTCAATTTATGTAGTTGTCCAGCTGTCATCTCAATAAGTTTTTCATCAGCTCAACTCTGCTGTTCAGTATTGCTGTGTCAGTTGTGGCCATTTTGCCGTGGGTTCAGAAAGGTCAGTTTGTTATGGTGGCATCTCAGGTTCAGAAACGTCAGGTTATTGCATGGCATCATGAGTTGTAAAAGATCTTGGCACCATGCATGACATCATGGGTTCAGAGAGGTCAGTTAACGCATGACATCATGGGTTCAGAGAGGTCAGTTAATGCATGACATCATGGGTTCAGATAGGTCAGTTAGCGCATGACATCATGGGTTCAGAGAGGTCAGTTAATGCATGACATCATGGGTTCAGATAGGTCAGTTAACGCATGACATCATGGGTTCAGAGAGGTCAGTTAACGCATGACGTCATGGGTTCAGAAAGGTCAGTTAATGCATGACATCATGGGTTTAGAGAGGTCTGCATGACATCATGGGTTCAGAGAGGTCAGTTAATGCATGACATGGGTTTAGAGAGGTCAGTTTATGCATGGTATAATGGGTTTAGAGAGGTCAGTTAATGCATGGTGTCATGGGTCCAGAGAGGTCAGTTAATGCATGGTATCATGGGTCCAGAGAGGTCAGTTAATGCATGACAGAGAGGTTGGTTAATGCATGACATCATGGGTTCAGAGAGGTCAGTTAATGCAAGTTAATGCATGACACCATGGGTTTATATAGGACAGTTAGTGCATGGCTTCTAAAAGGTCAAAGGATATTTTTTAATGCTTAGTACCATATATTTCCACAGTTCAGCCCAAGTCTGGTCTTCTTCAGGCATCGGTGATAGCAGTGTATTGTACGTATGTCACTTGGTCTGCTATATCATCTGAGCCTTATGGAGCAGGTATTTAATTATTACTAGAATTCAATGGTAATAAGAACAATAGGGTGACTTAAATAAGAAATTATTCACATGTCTCTCCTATTTCTTTTTTGCGAATAATAATAATAATAATAATAATAATAATAATTAGTGTTGCTCAATTTGTTAGTACTAGTTATACTGTTAGTGCTAGTAGTTGTTGTTAGGGTTATCGCTTGTTGTAGGCTAGTATTAGTTTGCTAGTGCTTGTTTTAACACTAGTAGTAATAGTACTATTATACAACAGGGGGCGGAGGCAGCTAACACAAGTGACGGGGGAGGGGGCTAGTATTGAATCCATCTCATTGCAAGTCAGCAACTCTTCATCAGTGCCATGTGTTCATACCATAATGAATTTATCTTTAAATAAAAAAGATAGTTTGAAATGTAATTTTGTTGTTAGTGAAGCCTCCTAAAGATCTTTGATGTGTTCTTTAGTTAGTTCGAAGGGAAACTTTTAGTAAAATGAAATAGTTTTCACATTGCAGTTGAAATTTTCATAGTAGAGAGAGAAAATAACACATCTGTACTATGCCAGCAATGCTTGGGTATCAAGTTATCTCTTACTGGAATGATATGAGGTAGTGCTCTAATTCCCCCTTAACCTTATCTACTGTGGCAGCATCTAATTGTGGAATTGCAATCTGGGTAAAGTAGGACTTTGATGAAGCTTCATATCGACTGGCAAGAATTTCCATCATTAATTATCTACTGTGTATATGACATGACTATTCTTATAATTGCTGCAGTAAGCGATTACATTGGTAGCTAATATCGTTCCACCTTTTGCTGCTCTGATCACACTTTAGGGACTTCTAAAATTTACTCTGTCCAACCAGTAAAAGCGCAGGCATTCAGGATTTCTTCCAAAGCTGTTATTACACCTTTGCATTCATAACTTGTTTCTGCTCATGAAAGGAAGCATGATGAGTTATTAGCAAGTTAGAAGTTGTTGTTTTTTTCGTAACTACTTGTCAATGCATGACTGACGAAGGGTTTTGACTTCTAGTGGTTGCCTGATACTCTTTTTCTCTAACCTGAAATATTCCTAAAGTACACTTTTTCCACCTGGCTTATCCAGGATCTGAAATTGAGGGAGGATCTGGTAAGGGCATTGAAAAGATGGTTTACTGCTAGTTGAAGGTCCTGATGTAGCCATAGTTCATGAACTTGTAAAGATCGCTAGAAGTGTTATGTGAATTAACATGGAAATTTAAGTGCTTGTAGGAGGCCTAATCTTCACAATAACTTTAGGGTCCTCCAATTATACTGAACTAGCAAGTACCCCGCCACATAGTGGTGCTGGATGTATTGCAAAGTAAGAATGCAGTAGCACAAGTTATCTTGCTCAGTTATCATTCTCTACCATTGTTAAGATTACATAAGTTTTCCTCTCCTACTCTCTTTTTATGAATTATCTGAGTTTTTCTTCTACCCCACCTCTCCTATCTTCAGCTCTTCTTCTTGAGTCATGGAGTCCCCTTTTACTTTGTCTATCTCTCCTGCTTCTGAATTTCTGTCCTACTTTGAAAAACTTTTGTCTTCTATTTTGTACTTTAACCTTTCTTTTAGAAACTAACCCCCCGCCTTTTCTCGTCAATTTCCACCCACTTTTTAATTGCTTGCCTTTTTGCCTTCTCTTCCCTTTATTTTAAACCTACACCACCTTACCTCGCTGATTCCATCCGCTTTTCAGTTACGATTAATCGCCTTTTACCTTCCTTCCTTTTTGAAACCTACGCTGCCTTCCATCGTCTTTTGCAACTGCTTTTTAGAAGTAAGCAGCACGTTCTACTGAATGTGACGACACTTTATCTACCATAAAGGGACGATGCTTTACCAAACCGTACAAAGCTCATGAGTTATTCATGAATATACATCGTCGGTCGTCGTCGTTACTGACACACAAGCGTATATTATATAGATATTATAGACCTTCTGCTTCCAACACTTAACACTCCTTGTAAAGCGTAGAGCATAGGGAATTGGACGATTTTTAAATTAAATCTATTGACCCCTTTTATAATATTTACACACATTACATTTATGTCTTATTTTGTTGTTGCTTCGTTCTTCTATTTTTTTATTGATAGTTTGTTGTATCACCAGTGATGTGCTTCAGCACAAATGTCAAGTGAAATAGTCGGCACAAGTAATCCAAAAAGTAAAATACTTTAAAATTTAAACCATAAATCTGACAAAACATTTGCCATTACAAGCTCTGTATGCAAAAATGAACTCCTATTCACACCAGTTTAGTAAGGAATCATTCAGTTTATATAAGTTAACCCTTAGCGGATGGTAGTCACAAATTTCGGGCTTGCTCAAGCTCTATCTTTCCACTAACCGTTCGCATAACCTGCATAGAGACTAGAAACAAGATTGTTATGTACTTATCTGCAGACAACAAGTGTTTGAGGAGAGTAGCTATAGTAACAACTAGTGTGATAATACAAATGAAAGTGATCATAGGTTCAAAGTTCACAATTACAGTGAAGCATTTCAACAATTGTGACCGTCTATGGGAAAATCGGGCACAACGCGGCATGCGTAGACATCGCAAAAAGATCGATTTAGTTCTTAAAATTGTATTAAATAAACCTAACGAAGGGAACGGTTAGGTGATATATAGCGGGAATGGCTAAAGCTACGGCGATAAAACTTGGAGAGCTTAATATCTGCTTGCCAAGGAGTGTGTAAGTGCAAAAAAAAATTTTTTTTCGTCGGGGCCGCGTTGTGCCCGATTTTTCTGTAGACGGTCACAATTAGTGACTACAAGTAGAAGTGGAAAAAATCATGTTAGTGTGTGAAGGGAGCATTACAGTTAGTATTGACAGTCCAGGAAGTTGAAAAGAAAACAATAGTATGAACAATACAATTATTAGAGCTTTGACATAGCAAGTACACTATCTATATTGTACAGAATACCAATGAAAGTGCTTACAAAGTGCATCAACTGACAAAATAGCCTTCTTAGAAGGTTTAAGTTAAATTCTCATATGCATCCCGATTTACCTAGCTTCTTTTCAGTAGCTGCGGGGTCCCTCTCAACAGTAGTAGCCTCCCCTCTCTCAGAAGCTCCACAATAGACTACTCCTGGTAGATCCATTTCTGGAGGTTCTACAGTGTCTGCTATGGATGTAGGAGGTTCTTCTGTTGTTTTCATTTAGAAGTGGATTAACCAGGGCCAGGTGGAGTGTATACTGAGCGGATAACGGCTGCTTCTTGGAAGGTATGCACACTCGTAGCCTCTCTAGCTAGCATCAGCACAGATCCTCCTCCTGTTAGTATCCTTGGCATAGCTCGATGAGGGGGCATTAAGTGGTATTAGAGACACTTAACAAAAGTCCAGCTCTGCAGAGAACTTCAGAGAGAACTAATTCTGTAGCATCATTGTTGCAAATTTGTAAATCTCGTGTGCGGCACCTAACAGTGACTGCTTGTCATGCTCACTTAGCACAATAGAATCAGCGTTAAATTTGTGATGCCATGGTATCAAAAAATCCTATATGGACAGAAAAGTTCAATTCCAAAAACTAAAAAAAATTTTTTTTGCAGTCTCCTGTTATAATTTGTGTATTTCACTCCCCTATGTGAAATTGGTGCATGAACTCACTCATTAACCCTCAGCGTACATGCGCGTGAGTATTACAGTACTTCGTTTGTATGTCAGTCAGTCAGTTATTCTGTCACACAACAAAAAGTGGATATCAAAGATGGCAGCCTCCTCAAGATTGAAACAAGCATTGAAATGTTGCACTGGACATTTTGAAGTCCCTTTTATGTGCCAGAATATTTGGTTTCAACTTATTTTTTCAGAGAAAGCTGCAATTTTATGGCGTGCGATCGTAAGTGATTGTTGGTAATGCCCTCTATTGTCACGCCCATATATGAGTAAATATTTTTTTCATGGAGACAGCATTTACATCTACCATTTAATGAGAGCTACACGTATCAACTTGCATCAACATATCGACATGTTGATATTATACCAAATAAATTATTCTTTGAGTCTTTATAGTAGCTAGTTAGCTACTTTTCAGTAATGCTGAGGGTTTACACCTTTGGTGTTTCATTCAATTAGTTAAAAATTGAGCTTTTTTAAATATATAATAAGTGGCATTTACGATTGATGACCCTCAGTAAGAACATGGACAAAAAAGGATGATATTTTAAAAGAGATGGAAGAAAATGTAAGGTGGAGTAGAGTAGACAAACAGTTATGAAGTAACTCAGGAATTCTTCCATGTCCCCAAACTTCAGGTACAATTTCCACAGACATATAAGAAATTATTACACTAATTTTTTTTTTTTTAAATAAATAGATAGAAATAGTACTTTTTAGGCATATTCCTACCTGTCAGTTTAGTGTTTGTTGTTAATTTCAGTTCCAGGTACTAATAATACTGAGTTTTATGATTGCCGACTCAACTACAGCTCATTTGCGGTGTATAGCACGAACACTCCAAGTACTCTTGCAGCATCTATAATTGGGATCATAGTCTTGCTGCTAACAGTAGTGTATATTTGGTAAGTGTAAGTAAGGAATTTTGTTTTTAAAATATGAGTTTAAGAGTTGTATTTGGCATGTGTTAATTTGATTGGTAATTTGGTTAGTGAATGGGTGGGTGGGTTAAAATTTGCACATTTTGTAATGTGTAGGTTAACATCTGTATGTTTTGCATGCATAAGTGAGTTTGGTTTGTGTATTTTGTAAGTGTTGGTTAAGATGGGTACAATCAGAGTGTGTTAGATTGGTATATTGGTAAATATGGATTAGATTTGTTTATTAGATATATGTGTTAAGAGTAAGTTTTAGTTTACATGTGCAATTTAAATTTAAATTTTGTAGCTTTAAATTGTCCGGGAATGAGCAGCTTCGCAAATTTCGTGGCAGTAAAAAAGAAGAAAATGAGGTTGGTTTTATATGCAGATATTTAAATAATTGAATATTACATTTCTGGTATGGTAGTAGTACTTTATATTTTGGTCATACTTACTTTGCTTGGTACAGTAGGAGACAAAATAAAGTTCCTAATTCCGTTCCATAGTACGGCTGTAAAACGGTTGTTTTTTACCGTAGTTTTTATCGTTGTGTTCCGTACCATTTTGACAAAACGGCCAACACTGTTTACTAAAACGGTAAAAAAACGGTTAAGCTTTTCCGTCAATTCATAGGATAATTTCTAGCTAGAAACTCTTCCATAGCTATATCAGCAACCTAAGACATTGTATCGACCATTAAACGCTATGGGGATGGTTAAAAAAAGATCGTACAAAATTTTAACTTGCTTTAATAAAGCTGCAGACCGAAGTTCCGATGGGCACCGAGCTAAAACGAGGTCCGCACTTCGTAGGTCTTCTTCTAGCTACTGATGGACATCCAGTAGTAAAAAATCTAAGCCCGAGAAGGCCCTAACATCGAGAAAACATCGATACTGTGCGGCAGTTGAACTAACAATTCTCTGAAACTCCACCCCAGGAACTGTAAACAAAAAATGGAACATTTTATTGGATAAACGATTTTTTATATTGCTTTGAGCAAGACATACAGTGAATGAGAAAGATTAAAACGGTAACGCAGTCAAACGTAACGGCCGTTTTTTATCAAACGGCGTATAGTTTTTCCCTGTTTTTTAATCGGTGTGACGGCCGTTCTGCAGAACGGAATTCGGAACTTTATTTTGTCTTCTACTGTACATACTGACATCTGGGGGAATAAGGAAGTTTCTTTGATAACATTTCAGACCTATATTTCTAAACAACCCTGCCCTACAGGTATTTCAGAGCATACCTTATTACTTACCTAATAGTACGGCGCGTAAGTTGCCCATTCAAAAATGTATGGGAAAAATTGCTGTTCAATTGAAATCACATGGGGAAAGTGAAATAGCGCGTAACTAATTGAAATATCTCAGTAGCTAAGTGAAATAGTACGGGTAAGTGCGCATACGTGCAGTGTTAACCTTGGAAACGTACAGTTCGAGTAGTTTTTTGTTGGAGACAATGTCCTTCTTTACCACAGAACCTCTACCCGTATTAGACGGAATGTTTTACATCAGATTAGGAGGAGCCGCATGTTAAAAAGAAAGTTCCAGCGGAAGCTAATCCTGAAATAAGGAGATAGTGAGTAAATGATATAATATAGCTACAATTGCAAATGCCTTTTTAAAAGCTGGCCTACTATTAGAGAGTGATAGTACGGGTAACCTGTGCTATTAGGGATCAATAGCACTTGTAAAGCAATTGAAATAGCACTCGGCTTCGCCTCGTACAATTTCAATCACGTTACTCGTGCTATTAATCCCGAATAGCACGGTTACCCGTGCTATTACTCATACGAATATGATAATGTAGATTTATGTAATCGTTAAACCATGGATCACGAAATTATCACTGATACCTGTCCGGAGGGAGAGGGCAGTCATCAAGCAATAATCCCTAGAGTGTCATGGTTTAAATATTTTGTACTATAGGTAACTTTTTGAACAGAGTAAAAGACCAAATACAAAGAGCAGATATTGTTGTTTTGAGAGAGAAATTACACCTAGTTCATGCAGCGAGGGTCCTTCCAAAGTACCGACAACAAGATAGTGCATTTCGTTTCCTTTCTACCACCTTCAAACAAAAACTCTGGTAATTAAAAGATATCCAGTGATGTTCACCAGGCAAGACTTTATACTCCAATAAATAATTCTCCGTGTCAGTTATACAGGGATGGAATAACTACTCTCGAAAGAAAGCTTCATACAAGTAAAGAAACAACAATTACATTTCATTCATAGTTTAAAAACATGCTACATCACTTCATATTATATATACATCTCACTCTATTTTGTAGACAAAAAAATTATCCTCTGAGCACTTTAAACTCTCTTTGTGATACAAAAATCTTTTTTCCGCAGGCGATTGGAGGTAAATAACACAGGGTAATTACATTTTTAATCCATGGCGGTTACCACAGCAACTATGGTATAAATTTTGTTAATGATAAGCAGGTATTGCAGATCTAAAAATGCAGGTATTGCAGATCTATCTCTAGTCAATGAAAATGTAGGCATTACAGATCTATATCTAGTCATTGACAATGTGGGGATTCATTTAGGCGGGGCCAGAGGGGGCACTTGCCCACCCCCCTTGAAATTTTCTGGATAAAAATTTGTTAGCAAGAGAAGATATTAAGTTAACCAGTAAAAATGAGGATTGCTAATGTGTAAATCTTAAAGTTTTTTGCTGCAATTTAAAGTATTGTTTTGGTAAATCTTAACTCTCTCGCCACGGAAGCAAATTTTAATATCCGGGTGCGCACGCCGCGGGCGCTGTTTTTGTGTAACACGGGTAACGCCCAAAGCCGCGTGGCAAAGAAATAGCAAGTGGAATCTAGACCAAAGTAAGGCGCAAGGCTTAGGAAAACTGCCGAATAAAAGAAATACAGTAATTACTAGCTCTATAGATCTCGGAGAAACCCAACACTAACAAACTATACGCGAATTGTTAGAAATACAGGTAAGTCTATAATAGTTTATAGCTAGTTATTGTTTCAAAATAGTAACCATTATTTGTTTAGTTTCTAGCGGCTAGTTTTTGTTTATATTTTAGTATTGGTGCTGTAAAACATTTAGTGCAGTATGAAATAGTATGTTGTGGAGACATAAAGAATAAAGAATAAGAATAAAAACTTTGTTGACAATAAAATGAGGACTATATAGCGACTAGGATTGGTTTTAGTATGATAAAGTTCAAAACATGGAACTACACAAAGACCTACTCCACATATTTTACAGTAGTATGTACTTGTTTTTCTAGGTCTGCCTGATTTGGAGCTGCATACAACACTGTTTCGTTGTCCATGCTTCCCATTTTGCCTAGATGGAACTTTATCAGGAAAATATCTCTACTAGACGTGCAGAAGGTGAAGTGACAACTGGCCCAGATTGTGTGCTGGAAGATTGAGGAATACTACACTCACTTGAAGAATCCATGACCAATTCCCTTGCGAGTTGTGTCCTGAACTGGAGGAAGGACAGCTTGCGATGATCTAGTTTCGACTTAGAATACAAAACAAAGGAATTATATATGGCAATATCAAGCAAACAAAAGAAAGCTTTTCGCCACAACTTGTTCGTCCTACAATTGAAATTGTAGTATGACAAAAATTGATCACGCCCATCTACTCCAGACATATACTTGTTGTATTGCTCGATGGTAGTTGGTTTCACAGTTTCTTCATAACCTCCAACTCCAGATTTGCTCCTTCTCTTCTTCACAATGATGGAAGCATCATGAATATTGGTAAGTAGTGAAACTTCCCTATTATCCTTCCATTTCACAAATAAAAGATATCTCTTCCTCACACTGATCATCTCACCTTTCTTCATTTTCCTTTTTTTTTTATCACAGGTGGTACACCACATCGATTGCACGTAAAGTTCCACAAGAATAAATGCCAACTCTTTTAAGCGAACGAAACAATGCTGGACTGGTGTAAAAGTTGTCCATGTATAGATGATGACCCTTTCCTCTGAGACTTTCTGTGACTCGCATAACAATATCATTAGTTACGCCATGGACAGAAGAAGTTTGAGAATGATTCTTTCCTAAACAATAACAACAACAACAACAAAACACTGTGAATGCAAAACTTTACTATCACGTGTATACAGTTTACCTGTGTACAATTCCCAGTTGAAAACTTAACCTGTTGTGCTATCTAAAACCACAAAGGCTTTCAGTCCCCACTTGGTAGGTTTTTTGGGCATGTATTGAACGAAGCCAAGACATCCTTTGAACCCAATCATTGACTCATCCACCGATACTTCTCTTCCAAGCTGAAAACAAGACTGAAAATTATCCAAAATTTTGTTGAGAAATGGTCGAATTTTATGGAGTAGGTCATGGCCAGGTTGACCTTTGGGAATGAAATGACTATTATCATTCAAGTTAAAAATTTTGAGCACAAGAGAAAATCGATCTCTTTTCATGATGGATGAAAATGTCGAACTCGCAAAAGGCCACGAAGTAGACCAGTAATCTTCAACAGCGGGATAATGAATTGATTCCATGACTATTATTAGGCACAAATGTTTCTTCAACTCAGAGAGGTCATGTTGCGATGAATCCCACATTTGTGCCCGTGATCTTGGTGGAAGGTCGTTTTCCTCAAAGAACTGCTCGGCGTAAAAATTTGTTTGCTTCACTATTTCTTCAAGAATGGAGTCTGGAAATCAGTAAGCAGAAAAAATCATGGGGATTTTTGTTAGTCATATCCTGAGTAGGACCTGAAGTTGCAGTAAAGCTAGGACCAGGAGTAGCAGAAATGTTTGAACCTGAAGAAGCAGAGCTTGAACAACTATTTTCACTGTCTTCACTGTCATCTAAAGTTTCATTTTCTATTTCCATCTCATCATCACTAGCCCCACCACAAATATCCTCTTCCATTTCACATTCATTTTCACTATTACTATTGTTTTCTATATCAGAATATTCATACCTTTCAGCATACTCCTCTTCATCAACATACCCCTCAAAATCATCCTCAGAATCACTATCAAGCATAGATAAAACGTCTTTAGTTGAGTACGTACGCTGGGCCATCGCGGATAAAAACCAGTAGCAAGCGTTGGTAATTTACCGCTGAATAAATTCCGGTGGCGGTTACCGCGTAATTGACTCGATGTCGTTAGGGATTTGCCTCTTCGGTAAGGGCGTCCTTGAGCATAAATATATGCGCTACGCGGTCTACGCGTAGTTCAATTTCGGCATATATATATGCTCACCGCGGTTAGAGGGTTAAAATAGCCAACAGATTGCTTGTTCTTTGGTCTGAGATTATATTGTAATAGCTAGGTAGTGTTTAGTAGCACTGAGGGTTCGTACCGTTGGTGCTTCATTAGCTTAAAGTATTCATTTGATCTTGAACCCATAACTCCCCAATAAAGGACACTCCCCAATAATGGACAATAGAGCATTGTCCCAAAGTGTCCTGTATTCGGAGAGTTTACTGTAAAGTGATATCTTCCTGATATAGACCACAATTATATTCCAACTACTGACTCACCTTGTCAACTAAGACTGCAGATACTGTAACTGCCACCATACTGCACACTCCGAGAGCTACGGAGGCATAAAATGGCTCATTTATTCCAGATCGGCAAAATACAGTCAGTGGATATACCCTGTAAACACCAATATACTATTATTGTTATTTATTATTATTATTATTATTATTTATATAATAATTGGTGAGCGAGCGTAGCGAGCGAGATACTTACAGGGGTAACACAATTTGAAAATCGGGGATGTTTGTTTATTTATATATTTGGACGTACGTATGTCATTTTGTACTTTAACCCTCGCGTATTTTTGTGTTCGCTCCGTGTTCGACCCTGTCCCAAGCTTCACTAAACAGAATCCTCCGGTTTAGCGATCATTACCCGTATCACCTTAGAAATTGAATTGTTTACCGCTTTGAATTGTTTTGCGGGTGCAGTTAAAACGCAAAAACTTATGGGAGCTCCATTTCTATTTGAGTTAGTGGTGGTGGTAAGTTAATACGCTATTTGTCATAAGCCCTACTCAACAGCATTTACTTGAAAATTCATTGTCCACTAGACGAACCACGAAGGTAAGTCTTGCATAGGTATGTTCAGTTGTGTTAAAGTATTGTGCGTTACAACTACTATTAAGAATATCACAAAGAAAATTTTAAATAACGTGACTTGATTTTGTTGCTTCTTTTCAATTCAAACAGTTGAGGCGAGTGGTTACTATGGCATTGAAACCCCTTTACCGCATATGCGTAATTTAACAACTCGACTTTATTTTAGTAGTTTGAATAACAATAGTGTAGTTTAAGGCTCGCTTGTCATTTGTGCTCAAACACCACTAGTACCCGTGACTGACGACGACATACGTATTCATGAAAAATTCATGAGCTAATGAGCTAGAACTCGCAGATGCACAATACTCGTGAACTTGCGCTGAATTACTGGGTAAACCTAAAGCTCGAGGTGAACTGATTAGCAACCATACGCGGCACAAAAAATGGACAGTAGCCGGGAGTGGCACAGAAACAGGAGAGCAGCTTTCGTGAACTGGCACTGAATTACCGAGTAAACCAAGAAAGCAGTCGTAAAGAAGTGAAGGGTTTGTTTACACTAGACTACCGGTAGGCGAATTAGTTTGAACCTAACTGGGTACAACGATAAAGGGAAGAAGACAAGAGTGGCTGAGAAACAGCTGAATGGGTAAAGTGTCGCCACAATTAACAGAAAGTGATTACTGTAATTGTAACTAAAAGCAGGTGGAACAGATGGGGATATGCGGCGTAGGTTTCAGAAAGGAAGGCTAAAGTGCAAAAGAGAAGGCAAAAGCAGTTAATTCGCCGATGGAATCGACGAGGAAAGGCAGTGTAGTAAAAAGGAGAAAGTACAAAAGAGAAGGCAAAAAGGAATGATTAATATTGTACTAAAAAGCGGGTGGAATTGAATCGTCGAGTAAAGGTGGGGTAAGTTTCAAAAGAAAGGTGATAGTAGAAAAGCTGAAGTTAAAAGTTTCAAAAAGCCTAAGTCCACAATCATGATAGAAGGACAGAAAGATTCAGGAGCAGGAGAGATAGACAAAGGAGGAGAAAGGAATCCTTGACTCAAGAAGGAAGAGATGAAAAAAAGAAAGGTGGTAGATACCGAAATGAGATAGCTCAGGGAAAAATAGAGCAGGAGAGTGAAACTGATGTAACCTTAGCCAACTGTAGAGAATGATAACAATGAATAAAAGTAACTTATGTTACTGCATTCTTACTTTGCAAAATGTCAAGCGCCACTGTGTGGTGGGGTACTTGCTAGTTATTATTATTATTATTATTATTATTATTATTACATCATCATTACTTGGTATACCATATAGCTATATATATATGAGTTGCACCAAACATATCTGCAGATACCGATATAATATGATGGCACAAGGAGTGGAATGCAAGCATTATAGAGAAGTAATAAACCACAACAATTTTTAAAAAAAGGGAAACCCTCAGCCCCCACTAGTTAGCTTGTATTCAGCTGACCATGTGCTTAACCAAATGGCAAAAAAAAAAGACAAGAGCTGAATAGCACTAACTGAGCCTTATGACCTTCAACTTACACAACTGTAGTTGAAAACTGTGCAGTGAAAGTGAACAACAATCCACAAATAATAAGTCTGCAAAAACAGAAATTATAGCATAACTATTGTGTTTATGCAAGTTAGTATAAATTACTTGCTACAAGCAACCCAGGTAAACATAATTCACCAATTCTTTTGAGCACTACAATATAGCAAGCTGTAATGGCTGTTCCGTTAGTTTTTAGAAATGACCACAGAGCGAAATGCATGGAAATATACAGAGAGCATAGTGCTTTAGAAAAGAGAGTGTATGGTTATATTAAGAAAGAAAGAGAGAGCAGGACAGTGATAGAAGAAAATGAAAAATGAAATGAAATAAATTATTTAAGTGATAATGTGAGGGGGAGGAAAAAAGCTGGAGGTGCTAGGGTCTTCAAGCGGTAACCCCCACCCCCTCCTTATAAGCACATATATATTATATATATATATATAATATAATTCCACCCTAGATATCTTTACAATGATATTTTTAGGTAAGTGACCCGTATCTCAAGGGTTATCTCATGGGTTATCTCATGGCTGTACTGCGCAAGCTCATTACCAGAGTAGTTTTAGCAACCCTCATTACCAGAGTAGTTATAGCAACCCTCATTACCAGAGTAGTTATAGCAACCGGGCCTGGTGTATAAGTTTTCAGGATTTTTACAGCTACCTTTACTAGTGGAGTTAGCTGGGGTTGTGGGGAGCCCCTGGTGAGTTTTCGCCAACTTCACACCTTGAGTTACCAAAAAACTACTTCAGTGAAGATATCTAGTGGGAATAAACCACTTATTACGCTTGGCAGAGTGGTATGGCTAGATATTTCGCTCTCAGGCTTTATTTTCACTCTGCCTTTGGCTCGTGAAAATAAATTAGCTAGCCTGCTGTGAAATATTTCACCACATCACACTCTGACTCACGTAATAAGTATTATATATATAATCTGTACCTAGAAAAGTGATGGGGATGTAATGGGTAACAGGATGGATCAGGTGAGATTCACGGGGGTTTCTTGGTGATAAGAAAGCTTGTGGCAAATATCTAATGTGCTTGGATATCACTCATGTGATATGATTGAAGTAATGTTGGCTCAGCACTTGAGCATGAATATAATACTACACTAAATACTCTGGAGGGAAGTATGCCACAGATTTCAATGTCCACTATACATAGGGTTACTAGAGCAACAACTCTGACAACTGCTAACTTCAGTTTGTGGAGAATAGCTTCTTTAATTGGTGGGGAAAAAACAACAACTAAAGTCAAAAGTTTTCAGAGTCGGTGAATCATCCACTTGCTTCAAAAACCCTAAGACATAGATTGAACAACAAATAAGGCTTTGATACCGTAGTAGTATCCATTTGTGTTGTGAGTGAGCATGCCACTATTTTTGCACTATGATTAAAGACAAACCACATGGAACAAAAAACAAAGACAAAAAACAACAACAAGAAAAAACAAAACAAGAATTTCTATAGTTTAGTAACTTGCCTACAAATGTATTTCCTCTTCATAAACAACGAAAATGAATTCTGAACTATTTGCTTATTATCTCTAGCTTTCTGTAAGGTTTCCAGGTTAAAAAAAGCTTCCACTTTGTCTTTAGAACTTTGAATCTTACAGAGTACATTGAGAGCTTCTTTGTCACGATGTTTGGTCACCAACCACCTTTGTTTACACAACAAACCACACACAATACTACAGATAACTATCAGGACAATAAATAATAATAGCTCCACTTTTTTAGGTATTGCATTTTACCTATCACTCAATAATGAGTACATGCAAGTTCGGAGGTGGTCAGTCTATTTGAGGAGATAAGCTCACAACCAAAAGCTAAAAATAGCAAACTATCAATCACTTTCGTGGAAGTGACTTACAGGAAGGGGTGAAAAAGAATGGCTGAAACAAAGGTGTGGAAATCAAATCAGGAGGACATTTTACCCTGGCCCATGTTTATAGAAGAATTTTAAGTTCTCCCTACCCCATCTCTTCCCTATACGAACTACTGGTTCTACTTACCATGGTGAGTGTGGTAGCACTGCACATCCAATGGCAAAGACTAATCCAAAAAGTGCTAAAGTTGCGTAGGGTATTCTCCATCCATCCTGTATCCTCTGTGCCCCTGTAATTATGCCCAGAGCCAATAAGGATCCAGAGGCATATACAGGACCACTCAAGGCTGCTAAAGAGCCTCTAATTTCTTTTGGAGAAATTTCCGCAATATAGACAGGGATCACTACAAAAATGGCTCTGCATCTTAATTGATATTTATGTTACAGACCAATTATAAAACTAGCCAGACTATTTTCGAACAGGCTGGCCAGATTGTTCAGATCATTTTAAAGGGTGTCAGACCGTTTTAAAACGGGTTTAATCATTTAAAAGGCCCAGAAAATTTTTTGAAAGCAAAACACTAAAACAAACCGCTTACATTGGGGAGATTCCAGTCCAAAGAACAACTCTCAATGGTTTCTTCATTCACTTTGGTCTAAATTATGTATCACATTTTCTATTAGACAGATTAGTTGTGTATGATATTGAAGTCCAACAACAGCTAGTCCAACAAAGATCTCACTACCCTTCTTCGAAAATTAATTGTTCACCAAATATCTTAGAAAGCAAAATATGCAGTAATAACTAATGGGTTAATATGCATAAAGCCCACTCTCAGCTGCTATAAGCTTTATGGCTACAGTACTTCATATATCACACATCCAATGTTATTCTATCTATGCCAAGATATAAGCAGTTGTTTTGCCAATCTTCCAAGATATGAATATCCAATTTCACAAGAAAATGATAACTGCCAGCAAAAGCAGATCTTCACTTACCCAGTAGAAGTCCCAGCAATTATTCTTCCTAAAATGACCATCCTAAACAACGAAGTAGTTAGCATTATTTTCAATATTGATTTTTTCTTTGCTGCTTATTCCCACCATATCTGATCGTAATACGATGCAGTAACTAACGTTGCTCCGCCAAATGATAGAAGACCGCACGTCATCATGGCATAAGTGCGACCAAACCTATCTGCAAACTCTAACATAAAGATAGAGACAGGTTTAATAATTCTCCTACTAGTCACGTTTCACACTCACTTCCACACAAAGCAGCTCTTACAATGGCACCTATATACCCTACTGACCCAAGTACACCCTGGAAAGAAAGAAAGAAAACAACATCAACAACAACACAATAATAACTAGTGATGTGATTGAGCACAAATGGCGAGCGAGCGTTTGCATAAAACGTACGTAGCTGTTGTGACCATACTTTAGCTAACAAATATTGAACTACTTCAATTTGTTATTTTCTGTGGTCTCTAATATTGATACCAGTAGCTTTTGACAACAACCACTTATAGCTACCATAAATGGCCGAGTTTTTGAAATAAAGTCTGGTAAAGGGTCTCTATACCATAGTAACCTTTTGCTATAACATTTGCGACATGAAAAAACAAGAAGTTCGAAAGAATTACTACACAGTGTTGAGTCTAACAGTAAGTTTTTAAGACCAAAGTGCGTCCTGTGGCATGTAAAAACAACCTAACACAAAGGGGTAAACAATTAAATTTCCTTGAATTATAAGGGATCGCTAAACCGAAAGATTCTATTTAGTAGAAGTATGGGAAGTGGCAGATCATGAAACAAACACAAAAATGCAAGGGTCAAAGTACAAAATGACATGTGTACGTCCACACATATATACGAACAAACAAATATCCCCGATTTTCAATTGTGTAACCCCTGACAGTGTCTTGCTTGCTTCGCTTGCTCGCCAATAACATTCCTGTATAAAGTAAGTTATACTCTAAATAATGGTACTATAAAAAATGGTCAACTCTCGGTTTCAAAAGCTCTAGTAAGATCCTATACCTCCAACTCATGTGAAAAAAAAAATAGACCAACTAAAATCAAGAACCTCAGATCAAATTTAATCAATAGCAATCAAATTTCAATAATTACTAAAGATGCACATAAGGTATGCACACTAACACTGTTGCATTATTTGAAAGCCCTCAGTAAACAATACAAATCCTCACCAGTCACCATGTAACAGCTCACCGTGTAAAAAGCTCTGGAGCTACTTTCAGAACTGCAAGAATTTAAACTTGAATTTGATAGATTTTCCTCTCTACCAAATGAGCTGGGAAAACTATCCCAAAATACTTC
>WLWI01001845.1_pt1 | contig 18267 bp, 18 predicted proteins | sample 6701501 | NCBI WGS metagenome assembly WLWI01 (sample SAMN12718690, study PRJNA515312) | sponge metagenome | isolation source: marine sponge | host: Mycale hentscheli | place: New Zealand: South Island, Marlborough, Capsize Point | collected 2014-11-01
CTCATCTAGTTGGAACTTGTAGCTAAAGAACAGCAAGTAGAGGCCAGGTCCTATGGTGAGTGCTGGTAGCATGTCCATCAGCTCCGGCTGACCTCCGGTGTCCTCCATTCTCAAAAAAGCTTTAAAAAAGTGCTTCACATTTTCTGCAAAGTGTGGTTGTTTAGACACTGTCTCGAATATGGCAGCTATTTCAGAATAATCTGGTGATCTGATTTTTTGTTTGGTCGATAATTTTAGTTTTGCCAGCATTTTATGAATTAAGTTAGACTGTGGCTTTTGAACAGGGCGGGATTGCTTGGCGTTTCTAATGTGTTGTTTTTTAACCTGATGAGACCGCCCTGTACTGCTAGCCTGACTGACCTCTGCCCTGGTGTCACTACCTCCATGGGAATCATCAGCTGTAGCCTCAGAAGTGGATTCAGTCGCCAGACTATCTTTCAGAGTGTGAAAGAGTAGAGATGCTTCCTCAGTGAGATTCTTTACAATGGTCCAGTTTGTGGTTCTTTCTGCTGTAGTTGGATCAGACTTGCCTTGGACTAGCATATTGGAGCAACACTGTACTGCACCTGTGCTGCCATGAATCTGCTCCTCTTCTTTAGCTGACAGAAGATCTATGATCTCTTTCTTAATTCTCCTGAGAGTTGTACTCTTGCCTTGTCTTGGAGGACCAAGGGACATAAACTTTAAAGACAGAAGCTCCAACACCTCTTTGGAAACAATGAAGTGTTTGTATGCATCTTCATACTTCAAAGCTATTAAACATAAAATATGAATTATAAAAATATGAATTATAAAATATTGCAAATAAACACTAATTACAGGTATTAGGTCTCATTGGTTATACATACTATACAAGTAACACACACTGCACCAGTACCATTAGCTGGCTCTTAGTGGGCAGCTGGTTTTATAGCCTAGAGCTAAGCCAGTAGAAGCAGCTGCCAGTAGAAGCAGCTGCCAGTAGAAGCAGCTGCCAGTAGAAGCAGCTACATTCTAGCACTTGCAATTTTGGCAAAGACAATCAATTACCTTACTTATTATAATTATCATAATTAACATAATAAATATTTAATTTTAACTTAATTAACTTAATAATAAATAATAATATTCTAGTTATATTATTATAGTACAAGTTTTAGTACCTAACTTTAGTTTCCCATATAATCTATAAATGGGACATTCTAAAGAGAAGCCAATAGCACTGAAGACAAGATGGCTTTCTAGAGATGCTGCTATTTACTTACACTAACCTGACAGAGTTCCTCTATGTACTCCATCTCTATTAGCAACCAGCAACTCTCTAGTAGACAAAACTGCAGTAACTATATATCCACCAACTGGTCTATCTCCCTCACTAGTAGTCTCAATCCACTCCTCTGTCTTGTTGGAGTAACAGCTAATGGTAGAATATTTATCGATGCCGATTAGATTCGATACATAGGAGACGATAGCTAAGATGTCAGTAAGTGTGGTTACTGTCCTCCATATTGTTTGTCTTCTTGTCCTGCCATTACTAGCAGATACTGTGAGAGACTCTAAACTACATATAAACAGAATCTTCTCCTTGTCCTCTCCTCCTGTGAAGTAGAAGTTGCCTTCATGGAATGTTGATCGCATGTCACAGCATGAAGAAGGAAGTGAGTCTGCAGTCGTCCAATGGTCATTGAGTAGAACTTCCACTACTTCCAACTCCTCGTGATGTGAGCCACTCCCACCAGCCACGACCAGGACCTCTGGTGATCCTCCACTAACTGATGATGGGTAGTAGCGACGAGTAGGCATGGCACGTAGCGATGGCTTCCAGTCTAGACCAGTAGAACTAGTCAACAGAGAGTTAGTGGGTTCCCAAGTGGAGGGATGCCATCCACCAACCAATACAAACTTAGACTGGTAGGTACTTAGGGACGAGCGTTTATATGGTGCATGAGTAGTAGTCCATGAGTGAAGGTCAGTAGAGATGTGAAGTGTGAGATCATCATTATCCATAACTATGACTTTATTCTGTAGTACTGCACATTGTACAGGCAGGACATACTCACTCCATGTATGGCAGTGCTCCCAGTGAAGTGAGACTGGAGGATGGAGATTTCTCTAAATACAAATAAATAAATAAATAAAATTAAATTGATATACAAACAAACAAACAAACAGCACTAGGTGCTATTTAAACGAGACTTTAACATGCAAACACACAAACAAACTTATATAAGGCTACAACTATCTTATAAACAAACACACAAACAAATTTATTCCTATATCAATAATGCATACTTTCTAAACATTCTGCACAATTTTAAATAAATAAATAAATACATGTAAAACAATACTATAATTATAACCATTTAAACAAATGCACAAACATACAATTTTACTCACTATAAATTTATAGAAATGTAAACACATGATAACAACAGCAACTCTATGACATGCTTACACACAAGCATATTTCTCACACAATGATTAAATACAATACAATATATTTTAATAAATGAAATAGTAAAAAACAATGCTGAGAAATTGACAAATAAACAAATACACAAACATACAACTGGTAAAATATGTAAATATGTGCACACAAACACACAATAATAACATGATATTCCAAACACACAAACACACAATAAGAGAATGTGCTGTTTCTTCCTGTGTAAAGTAGGCACCAGAAAAAATAAGTTTTCAATTTTGTTCAGTAGAATGATGATTTTTTTTTTAACGGAAGGAGCTATGGTAGAAAAAACAAACAAAACGATATAGTAGTTGATAAAATATAGTTTTTTGGTTCGACTAGTGTATAGTTGTGGAAGAGTTTCTAGCTTTTAGCTGTAAATCAATAGAAACGAGAACTTGACTGTTAAAATCTTTAATGTAGTGGTACAAACTGTTTAGTCAAAATGCAATGAAAAAATAAAAATAAAAAAAAACCACTTTCTTTTCGAAGGAAACACGCTGTTGTTTATACAAATGCTAACACATGAACATATACATTAAAACAAATTACAAAAACATAATCTTCCTATAAAAGTGCACAAACATACAAATACATCCCAAATACAAATTCAATACACATTGTAAGAAACTGTAAATAAAACAATAACAAGAACAACAACAAAAATTAACTAACCAGAAAAATAACATTACAACAAATACATGTTGTGCTTATGTGTTATTAACACACAACTTACTGTATTTCTGGAACAAACTAGACTTCAAATGGAACAAACTAGACTTCAAATGGCTAGAGTAAAATAGTTACAAACTATAGCAAAAAGAGAGGGATAGTCTTGTCTAACTATCCTCAAAAACACAATAGCAACTGAAAAAAGAGAGGGAAAGTCATGTCTGAGCATACTCATAAAAAGAACCTGGTGCTTTTTAAGAGCATGCTCAGGAACATGACTTTTAACCTCAAATTTTCCAGTTGCCAGTGCATTTGTTGTGAGCATGCTCACACATTAGTTTCCCTCTCTTTTCCAGTTGTTAGTATTTTATGAGCATGCTCAGGTATAAATTTCCCTCTATTTTTCCACTTGCTGATGCCTTTTATTGAATGCTCACACATTAATTTCCCTCTTTCTTTATTTCATATGCTAAGCACTTGGCATGTGTGTAGGTAGCAGTGTTTTCCCTTCTTTCAACCCTTATGTAAAAGTTATCTAATAAACAAACAATGGATCTAGTAACAAACAGCGTATCTAGTAACTAATCAAACACTTAATCTAGTAATCAGTTAGGGAGTAGCAACGTGCTCACCTCAGTAGGAACTTGCGGCTGGCTTTCCGCCATAACTGGCTTACAGACTAGATTCTACAGTTTATTGGGCGTTCCCACATTCTCTGTTTATTATTTGACCCACCACACCCAAAATGCAGACTGTAAAGTAGACTATAGTGCGTTACCGGAAGAACCACGCGAATAGAATAGGACACGACGTTATGTGCAGAACGGCTGACCCTCACCTCTGACCTATAGAGCACGGCCGATCAAATAAACGTTGAACCTTAAGCACGCGCGCATGCGCATATGGCTGACCATCGCTGCGTGCGGGGCTGACCATTGCTGCGGGACTGACCATTGCTGCGGGGCTGACCATTGCTGCGGGGCTGACCATTGCTGCGGGGCTGACCGTTGCTTCGGGGCTGACCATCTCTGCGTGGCTGACCATTGCTGCGGGCTGACCATTGTTGGGAGGGGCTGACCATTGCTGCGGGGCTGACCATTGCTGAGGGGCTGACCATTTCTGCTGGGCTGACCATTTCTGCTGGGCTGACCATTTCTGAGCCAACAGACCCACCTCAATCATGCTGAAGTGCATGATCACTTGGAAAAATAGCTGTGGGTACACATCAATATTTTGCAACTGTAGTTTTTTAATAATAATACTTGTTCACACAACAATCAAAGGGTGTGGCTTCAATTTTGGACGTGACTGCTTATTCTAAAAGTTGAAGCAAATGTTATACTGTGTGACACATATTCTTAAGTCGACAGACCACAACTCCATAAAATTCATGGAGCAATCTACATGTGTATGTATCTAGAGTATCTAGTAGAGACAGTGAGAGCAGCATAGAAGTACTTTTCCTGGGTCCATGCATCTCACTCGCCTCCTCCGCATCCCACCCCCCCCCCCCCCCCCCCCCCCCCCCCCCCCCCCCCCCCGGCCTCCCTTCCCCACCCATATTTGTTCATAGAATGTTTCTTCAATTTTGTTAGAGTAAATAGTAGCATTGTATTACTAGTTAAATACAACTTCAGTACGATCAACGTGATGACTCAAGGCAGCACTAAGAGGTCACTAACTGAAGAAACCTCGAGTACTATGTTAGTTAGTCAACTTTATTCTGAAATTAATGCAGTCTGCTTGTAAGCTAGTATAACATTCCCAATGCCATTGACAAAATACTAATGAACTATTCCATAAAAATAAAATACTGTAAACTTCCAGTATGAAGAAGCTTTTAAAGAGTTGGATTATGACAGTGTCAGTGATAGGTTTAATTGTCCTCAATACTCCAGTAGATTTTCCTTCAAACAAGGATTGAATTGTCACTGGAACGTCCACATCAATTCCTTGGACACTCTTGCATCTCCAACCTGTAACAAAGAAGAAAAAGTAATCACATGTTACCAATTTTTAGTGCTCCTTTCAGGAACACAATGCTGTTTTCACTACAGTACAGTACAGCACTTGATGTTACACTGCTCATCTCTACTCGATAAAGGTCTCAATAATAACCTTTATAGGAATTCTTAATTAGAACTAAAATATACATTATGAATGTAAGAACGTAAAAAAAAAAAAAGTACCTCTTACTAAGATGAATGAAAGAGACCACAATGACACTTTATATACTGTACACATATGTATGTGTAAGTGTATACAATATATGAGTTTGTACATGAGGAAACAGGCGTGATGAGCTCCACAACAAAAACTTTTAATTTGTACAGACATAGCAGCAAAAGCTCTACAATTTACTCATGGGCTGATACACAATTTGTAATAATTGAAACTATCATTTCTCAATGATTTACATGCCACAGTTGTTCATGTATGTGCATGTGATACAGAGAGTACTTATGATTGCAACAGGAATAGGCAGGGATTCATTCTCACCTGCTGATGTTGCAAACAAATCAGCCACTCCATCTTGATCCAACTGAGAAGCTAAATCCTCACCAACAACATCTGCGGTCGTCACACAAGGGTCACATAGCTACTGTCTCTGTATGACATAAAAGGAACAATTGGCAATCACGTTCTTGACACAAAATATGTCTCTAAGAGTTAGCCGTAAATCTCTATGTGGGAGGTGTCAGATCCTGCTGAGCCCTTCCCACAAAACCATGGTGTTAAACTTGGAAACACTGTTATATATCTGCAGTATCTCTAGATGAGTTTCAATGTGTGAATGTATAGGTCTCAGATTCTTCTGTTTCCTCTTGTGCATATGTATATGTATGGGAATCATGGTCCTCTTTATCTCCAACGAGACATAGAATCTTGTCTTGTATCCTCTCATACAGTTCACGATGACCTTTCAGCTGTGTGAGAAGGTTCTGGTACTTAGTAGACATGGATGACTTGAGAGAGCTGTCGATCTTGAGCTTTTCGAAGTCATTGCAAACAGTAATAATCTGACCTTTGCGACTGCTTCGCAAACTCTTGAGTTTCTCTATGTCATCACACTCATCTATCTGCTGTAGTTTTTCAGTAGACATAATGAAGATGAAAATTGAGGTCAATGTGTCAAAATCAGCATCTACTTATCATGCTCTGAAGTCCTTTGAGGCTTGGCTATAAGCGCTTGTGCTATGGTCGCTTGCTCAGTGAGGCGGCAGTCAGAGGCTTGGCTTGTAGAACTAGTTGAAGGTGAACGTCGAGGATCTGTCTGTGAATTGTGGCGAGCGATAATGCTTTACAGGCAGATCCGGCTTGAAGGACCAATGAACAGGTAAGGAAGGCCGACCTACAATGGGTGGATAGAAAGTCCACGTTGGGGTTGTAAGGCCCACTTGCAATGTAGGGTTTGGTAAAGTATTGATAACTCAGCGCACTGGTTCACAGAAATGCGCTGTCAAAATCCCTTTAGTGAACTATATGTAAGGTTATTAATCAAACAATAGTCATCACCAAAAAGGCAGACCTAGATGAAATGATTCAGAAAAGCACGAGTGTTTAGTCAATGAATATAATTATAAAGTAATGTGCGTGTGAATAGCATTCCAATTGTTATAAGCAGGTTGCTGAATAGTTAAATAGTTCTGTGTCCCTTCGGTGACTATAGCAGTCCCGAACATACTGGGTGGCAAGGTGGTGGTCTGGGTCTCTTACCTTCTGAGTCAATCATCACGATAGGTGCTAGCTTGGTTATGACGCATTTGAAGGTACGTTTTACAGTTCGAACTGTGGCAACATGAACTAAGCCATCAGAACCTGGATGTACATCGACAATACTTGCAGTGGGCCATAATCACTCGAAAAGGTCATCATCTTAAAGTAAAACAATGTCTCCCACTTTCAAAGATCGTTGGGGATGATGCCACTTCCCCGACTGCTGGAGGAGCTGTAGGTGTCATTTCAACAGCAGGTTTAACCAATGAACTCATCAACCACGAATGCTTTCTATCTGAAACCCAGAAGAATGCAGATAAAGACCTCTCCAGAAGACACGTCCTTTCCTGCAGAAAAATCAATGAATTGCTGGGAAGACCATTAACCCCAGGTGAGCTTCACAAACTAATAGAGAAAGGTACTCTAACCAATAGAACTCTAACAAGACAGATACCATCTACAAGTGCAAGAACCTCCCATCAGAGAGGAGTGACAGCCACAACATGCACAATGGGAGTACAGATGGAGTTTCACCAGAACATGGCAACAAGCTCTATCGATGAGATCAGAAAACCTAACCATCCCATTGCCACCACTTCTGTCCCTCTTATGCTTACCACAGTCCAACCCACTTTATCTCCCTTGCAACCCTCTCAAACCCATCTACCTCCTCTCCAACCTGGATCTCCTTAGTAGCAGTCTATTTCTATTACACTCCAACCTACTTTACCTCCCCTACAACTTCCTCAAACTCCTCAATCTCCTCCTACTTCTATCCCATATTTGAAGCCTTCATTCAGACCTTCCCTACACCTTGTTTCCTGTAGATAACCCCTCAATCTCTCCCTCTGTCCCCATTTCTCCTATCTCGACACCTCCAGAAATACCTAATCCAGTTCAGGCTCCTAAGAAGAGGCAATTAACACCAACTCATCCCAAAGCCAAGAAGACACCAGCGATCATCCATCCACCTAATCCAACTGGAAAAACTAGATCTACAATCTACACAGGTGCCACAGGAGATTCAGGACCTGATTCAGTGGATGACACCACCATAGGAAACCCAGATATGCCTGACAAAACTCCACACAAGCCAGCGACAACAAACACCCCTTCCATTCTGAACTTGTCGAGCAAGCCATTGACTGAGGAAGATATTGAAGTCTTGACCTTGGGCCTGAAGTTTGGACCTACTCTCAGGCAAGTTCCAGATCCTCTGGAATATTTTGACAAATACCATGACCAGTGCCAACATGTCTATGCCAAACTGACCAACAAACCAGGCACTGCTCCCCTACCCAGAGTCATAGAGGAACACTTAGTGGTCATCAAAAACAGGCTTCACTCTTGTGTGTGTGTGGACGCAGAACAACAACATAAACTGTGGACAAACCTTTCTTAGACTCACAAAGAACACTTTTGGCACTTAAGAGAAACCGGTCCATAACAATAAAGTCAGCTGACAAACTAAGGGTATTATATAGTCATCCAAGACACCTTGGAATACACCAAAAAGGGTTTGGACTACCTGTCTGACTGCAGGACATATGAGCCACTAGAGAAGGACATTTCCAAGGAAATAGCTCAATGTTCTAATTAGATATTTGTGAAGTATAAGCATGAAGGCCTCCTCAATAAATACAATGCAGGGATACACACAACCAACATGGACACAGTGTGACCACAGAGACTGTATTTTCTTCACAAGGTCAATAAAAAATCCCCCAAAATTCAGACCTATTGTTCCATGCAGATCTGGATCAACACAGAAGCTTTCCCAACTTTCAAATTATCTCCTTTCCAACTACCTCACCATTTCTGCATTAACTATTGCATTCCCAATAAAACAAGTGCAAACATTTCCAATATATGTTTAAGTACCCCATCACTTACATGCTCAGTTACACTGTTTAAACAGTAATGTCCGTCACACCAGTTCTATTCGCTGTCATTGTTTTTGGACAGGTGGGGTCTTTTTATGTTGCAGCAAGTTCTCTTGGACCAGTTATGATGTGTCCAGACAATGGACTCCTAGATTGCAACAGAGATGGCTATGTTGATGCTGTGAAGGTTTGTGCTTGTGTTACATTCAGTGAAAGTACTAATACCGTTCAAGTCGGACATTGCATCTATGGATGTAGTAAACGTCTCAATTCCAAAAGAGATAATTTGCCTGTTGGATTTAATTACATTGGAACTAACATCTTTGATTGGAATGATGCATCATGTGGTCACTTTGGAAGAGGAGGAACTCTGTGTGGTGCATGTTCTAATGGCACCTATCCACCGGCCTATTCCATCAACATGAAATGTGTAGAGTGTAGCAATGGCAGCAGAAATGTCTGGATATACTTGCTACAAGCATTTCTACCTCTTACGTTGTTTTATTTCATACTCCTACTCCTTCAAATCAACGTAGTTTCATCAACAATTTTTGGATTTGTTTTTTACAGTCAAATTTTTTCTACTCCTATGTTATTTAGAGCGTTGGCTGTAAATAGACATAATAAACAAAACAGTGAATACATAATTAAGACTTTTGGTGCCTTATATGGAATCTGGAATTTAGATTTTTTTCGTTCGTTTAACAGCGGAATATGTCTCCAAACTGATACTCTCACAACACTCTCGCTGGACTTTGTGATTGCTATTTATCCCTTGTTCCTCATAACTTTAACTTACTTTTTAATAATACTGTATGATAGGAGTACAACACCGTTGACAACATTATTGAAACCTTTTCTTACATTTTTCTCTTGTTTTAAAAAGAACTGGAACATCAGGACATCTACTATAGACTCGTTTGCTACATTCATCCTGTTGTCCAATGTAAAGCTATTAGCTACATGCATTGATATTCTGACTCCAGTAGATGTCTATCAAATCAACTCTCTATTGAATGTGACACACTCAAGACAGTTGTACTACGATGCTACAATACAATATTTTGGACCAAAGCATCTTCCATATGCTATTTTGGCAATTGTACTTCTATTAGCACTAGTAATTCTTCCTACTTTACTATTGCTCCTCTATCCTATTGGATTTGTTCAGAAATTCTTAAGTAAACTTCCAAGCCGCTGTATACTATTTTTAAATACTTTTGTGGATTCTTTCCAAGGTTGTTATAAAGACGGAACAGACCCAGGGAGTCGAGATTATCGCTGCATGTCAGTGTTACCGTTTCTAATACGTTTAGTCGTATTTATAATTTATGTATATACATTAACTGCTTCTTTCTTTCCAATTGCAAGCATAGTCTCTGTGATCACTGCCACCATCATCATCATTATTAATCCTTTTCGAAAAAAATTTAAGAATATGTCGTACCACTGGGTCATCCACTTGCTTCTGTTGGCTTGTTTTGGAGTCTGTGCTTGTGGGCTTGACATTCTGGAAAACACTTGTATTATAAAGTCACCTCTTACAAATGTTTTTTATGGGATTATATTTGTAGTGGTACTTCTTCCAGTCCTTGGAATTGTTCTGGTTACATTTCTATTTATTTTCAAGAGAGTATTCAAGTTACTATTTTAGTGCTAACAGTTTGGAAAAGGAATATATATAAATGACCTGAAAAATTAGTTCCTTTTGTTGTTGTTGTTGCTTTTTTAACAGTTTGTTTTATTATAGTTTTACTTTCAGTATTGAGCAGCAATTTCAATTTCAAAAAGTAGTATGTTTAAATAAATTAACACTTGGTTTACTTTTCAAGTATTAATAAACATACACTGTCCTGATTCAACTGTGTAAAACGACAGCTGCTGTACACATCTGAGGCTATAATGTTTAGTATGTTACAGTTCTTTATCATACTGAGACTTTGTGCTGGGTTAGATATTTATGTCGAAATGGTGTGGGAAAAACTAGGAATTCTTGATATTGATATGAAATAGAAATGTGGTTTTCTTAAAAGTGAAAAAGTGTCTTTCTTTTAGTCCAATGATGTCTTGGCCTTCTGGCATGTAAAAAGTGTCTAATCTTCTTGTCAGCAAAAGATGCCGCAGTATTCTTGCTGAAGCTAGCTCTTTTTATTATTAAATGATGATTAAAGCCTCGACATGTCTTTGTCTTTCTCGCCACAGTGAAAGATGGTTATTATCATGTTATATGGTGGATTCAATTATATTTGCCAAAGTCGCAGTCCATGACAGACCACTGCTTGATGTGTGTATTGAACTATATATGTCAATTGATTCTTTTATTCCTTTTTTTTTTCAATCTACTCCCTGGTCAATAAAATCAAACATGCACTGATATGCATTATAACTAGTAGGAAGCTATGCATTAGAGGAACAGCTGACATGCTTGCCTCTTACTAGTCATCATGTGTTGCAGGCATGCTTGCCTCTCACTGATTGAAAACATACAGCTGACACATAGGAGTTCCACTAATTCTAGTCCATGGCTAGTATGCCTGCCACCAGGATGGATGTACTGGCCTTGGCTGCTCTCTTAGCCAGAGTGAATGAGAATATCTCCCACCATAGGTCATACAAGCATTAGCACAGCAAAGGCCATTCAACCCAGCAACGTCATTGTCAAAGAACAACGATAAAGATCCTCAACCTCGACTTCATCCTAATGAGCAAAATAACTGTAAATGCCACATTCAATCAGGTCGACCATAAAATGCCCAATAGCTTGCTGGTCTCAATGAATTGAACACTTTTCTTGATGAGAGCACTAGTCACTACAAGATTCCTACAGTACCAGAGTTGTTCGCCCAGGTAGTGGTCGTCATAGCCAAGTGCAACCACAGGGATAGTTGTAAGTGGTGCATGATTACCACTTCAAGAGGGAGGCCCTGATGATGAGGCAAAACCTCAACTGGTCAGTGTCAGACTGGTGCCTGTACACAGCAAGGCATATACCAGCAGAGCCTGTGCTGTTCTGGCTACCTCAAAGTCAGTTACATGAGCCTGCATTGCCCATGGAACACCAACCAGCAACAAGTCCCATGTCACCATAACACCAACCAGCCGTGGGTCCCATGGTTCCTGTGGTGTCACCCTGGCTCCCCATCAGCAGTACCAAAATCCCACAGTTCCATGAACACCTTGCTGACCTGCTATGATTTACCATGCAGTGTTGGATGGCAGCATAGTAGATTTTCTCATGCATGCATGCTGTGGTGGAGACCACTGATATTTCATCTCCAGCCACACAAGCCAGGCCAGAATGAACCATACCCGTTTATTTTTCCTTTGTTTGTTGTAATACTTATATGTTTATTTTTCTTTTATTTATTGATCGTTCATCTCGTGTTTTACCTAATTATTTCATTCACACCTTTTCACACTTCATGCACCCAAGCTTTACCATTTATGGTCACCCTACATAATAATTCCAACCAATCAAATTCAGCTAGCATTCCTCCTGTATCATGCTCACCCAGGATGTGGGTGTGTTGACTGGTTTTCTATATATACTGGCCAGTCAGCTCACCCCATCAGTCAGTCTTTAGTTCTGTAATTCATAAGCCGGTTTTTAATTAAAATAAAACTTAATTAAATAGCCCTAAGGCGAATTACTGAGCCTTCGGTCCTGGATTAGAGAGATATGGGCGGCCCTCAACCACAACCCCTCCTAGTCCAATTCCGTCGTAGTTTCTCAATTAACTCGGGGACAGCCATCGCAACATGCATACTACATGGTCGTCCGCATCTAGCAATTTCCTGATGACAATCCCAGCAGCATCCTTAATCATTATTTGGGGGAGGGGGAGGGGGGGGGGGGTTAAAAGAGAGTTAGATGCATTCTCTCTTTCACAGGCTTTTTTAAGCAATACAGAATTAAAAATATTTGGTCGCCACTGGACTTGCTTAACGCACAAGCGCTCTACCACTGAGCTACGACAACCAGCCGGCAAACAAACACTCCAATTCTGTATTTACACTGTTAAGGGGTACTGCTATGCTACAGTCTTGCTCTCCGTTGGTCTTAAGCAAGCGGTCCTGGGTTTGATTCCTGGTGGCGACCAAATATTTTTAGTTCTGTATTGTTAAAAAAACAAACTGGTGAAAGAGAGAGAATGCATTTAATGAGTAAACGAACGCTGAGAAAGAAAATGTGAAAAAGAGAGTTGTGGATAAGATTTGATTGGATTGTAGATGCTCCATCATCTAGGGTAGGTCAACCTGTCATGGTCATAAAAAAGCTATGCAATATACCATGTCCAGCTGGGATGATCTTTACCCATATGCAGCTGACCAGCTCACCATTGACACACATTTAAAAAGCTATTTATACACTCTACCTCTACAAGTGCCCAATAACCCATCTGTCTCAGTGAGTGGGTTAATGACAGTACTGTCTCCACCAGATTCCTACAGAAGGTACTAAAGGTTTTCACTCAGGTAAAGATTGTTGGGGCCAAGCGCAATTATGAAGCTGGTTTCTGAGTGGTGTACAATTGCCAGTTCAGGAGAGAGACTCTCGTGTAACAAGACCTCACCTGGTCAGTCAGTGTCAGTCCAATGCAAGGCAATTATTGGCACCTATTCTCACTGCCTTGAGGATAGCTACTGTACATTAGCCTGCATTGCCCATAGAACACCAACTAGCTGGGAGTCTTATGCAGGTTGCCGCCACGGCCCCTGTCGGTAAAATCTCCCAAGCACCATGAATGCCTGGACGGCTTGCTAAGATCTACCAATGTTACAGACAAGGGGAAGCATGTAGATTTGCTCCATGTGTGCAACTATTATGGTGGTAATAGAAGCAGGCAATTCTAGCAGAGTCTTCAATTACCACTTCAGGCATTTGTTTCTAAGGGCCAGAGAGGATGGCCCCGCCCTAGGATGGAATTCGAGTGACACTCTGGTGTGCTGACATTGACATGTGATTGGAATGAGATTTTCCATGAATTAAGACAAGGGCATACTCGGTTTTGTTACCACCCTTCAGAGTGTGAAAAAAGCTATACAAATATAGATTCGTATCTGGACTGGGATGATCTTTACCCATATACCATTGACCTTGACTCGTGTTGCCCCGCAACGGGACACACATTCAGAGAGCTTATCCTTGTCACCCATGTGCACAAATGAGTGGGAGGTAGCACTTATGCCACATACAGACCAAGAATATGCAAGATATTTCATGCAGTGGAGTTTCAGGATGAGTTTTTAATGGGGTTGGTCACTGCATCAGCAAAGTCAGCCTACCATAATCACGATTGTTAACTACGTGTAGATAAATTTTGTTCAGAAGTAATTAGCACAGGAGGATCATATTGAATGAGGATTGAAATCTAAAACTAAACTCTTTTAAGAACAAAACTAAAGCTGGAGATCATCACAAGATACATTGCTGCTGTGCTGCTGAGCTGGACAAATAATAGTTAGTTGATCCCCTTCCACCTGCTTGGAGGCCGAACCACTTATGTGAACCACCTTGGCCTCGATCCCAAAGGGAATAACTTGGTAAACTTCTGCATCTTGATTAAAGACGAATCATTTTAATATGGGGGGCCAATGTTGATGATAGGATTAGTTGGGATCTCCCCTCATGTCATTCATCAATGTAGCGAACATCATTCACAAGCGCAGCATGGGTGCCTTGTTGGTAAAGGTAAACATAGAAGCAGCATGTCGGCTTGTCCCAATCCACCCTAAAAATTGCATTCAGCAGGATTTGGAGTGGAATGGTGAACTACATGTAGATATCTGCCTCCCACTTCGTCTCCGGTATGAAATCATATAACAGATTTCTAGGTTAATTTAAAATCTTGTTCTAATGACATTTGCACTGGTCATAATATAGAATGAGGACTGAAACTAAAACAACAGCAACTTTATATAAAAAATGCACAAAATGTAATATAATTCAGTAACTTATCTACTTTTGCTAAAGTACAGAAACATTACGGTTGAGGACAGCTTTATTTTCTTTCTTGAATATGAATTGTAATGTCACCAAAGAAACTCCAAGTAATGGAATGACTCCTATAATGGACGTCATTGCATAAAATACTGGAAATGTTTGCACTTGCGTAATTTCTGCTATGTCAGCTCCACTAGCACTGACCCCACAGCTAGCCAACAAAAGTGTGTGCATGACTAAGTGAAAAGACATTTTTTTATATGATGTGTGAAGTGGATCAATGATGATGATGAAGATGGCAGTCAACACCAAGACCATACTGGCAAGGGGAAAGAAACAAGAAGCAAATGTTCTTGCATAGATTATAAATAATACTAAACGTATTAGAAATGGTAACACTGACATGCAGCGATAATCTCGACTCCCTGGGTCTGTTCCGTCTTTATAACAACCTTGGAAAGAATCCACAAAAGTATTTAAAAATAGTATACATCGGCTTGGAAGTTTGTTAATACAGTATTGAACAAATCCAAAAGGATAGACCAAGAAGATGAAAATAGGAAGAAAAACAAGTATTAGTAAAACTCCGATTGCCAAAATAGCATACGGAAGATGCTTTGGTCCAAAATATTGTATTGTAGCATCGTAGTACAACTGTCTTGAGTGTGTCACATTCAATAGAGAGTTGATTTGATGGACATCTACTGGAGTCAGAATATCAATGCATGTAGCTAGTAGCTTTACATTGGACAACAGGATGAATGTAGCAAACGAGTCTATATAGTAGATGTCCTGATGTTCCAGTTCTTTTTAAAATAAGAGAAAAATGTAAGAAAAGGCTTCAATAATGTTGTCAACGGTGTTGTATTCTTATCATACAGTATTATCAAAAAGTAAGTAATGGTTATGAGGAACAAAGGATAAATAGCAATCACAAAGTCCAGTGAGAGTGTTGTGAGAGTATCAGTTCCAAGACATGTTCTACTATTGAAAGAACGGAAGAAATCTAAATTCCAGATTCCATATAAAGTACCTAAAACTCTTATGACACATGCAATGACATTAATATGGTATTTATTTATCACTAACACTCTAATTAATATAGGAGTAGAAAATATTTGACTGTAAAAAACAAATCCAAAAATCGTTGATGAAACTACATTGATTTGAAGGAGTAGGAGTGTGAAATAAAACAAAGTAAGAGGAAGAAATGCTTCTAGCAAGTATATCCAGATATTTTTACTGCCATTGCTACACTCTACACATTTCATGTCGATGGAATAGGCCGGTGGATAGGAGCCATTAGAACATGCACCACACAGAGTTCCTCCTCTTCCAAAGTAACCACATGATGCATCATTCCAATCAGAGATGTTAGTTCCATGTAATAGAATCCAGCTGGCAAATTATTTCTTTTGGAATTGAGATATTTACTACATCCATAGATGCAATGTCCAACTTGAATGGTATTAGTACTTTCGCTGAATGTAACACAGGCACAATCCTTCACAGCATCAACATAGCCATCTCTGTTGCAGTGTAGGAGTCCTTACACATCAAAGAAACATTGCTTGCCAGGACTATTTTAAAAGAAACAATATCTCCAATAACAATTGCAGCTGATAAGATTAACATGAAAGACATAGCTAGAAATTTAGAGAGTGTGAAGTCAAGTGTGTAGTATGAGGGTATACATTGAATTGAAACTGCTTAGAGTTGATTAATTGTGTGTCTAAAAATTGGGAGTTTATATTGAATATTAATAGCTTCATTAGTTATGATTTTCATAGCATTGTCAATGGTAAAGGGAATCAGATAAATACATCATGCAATACCATGTTGCTAAGAGTATATAAGTACTTTGAGTATTTCCCAAACATTCTACTTTTGAGTGTTAGGTATAAAAGGTACTATGAAAATATAAGTTTGGAGATCTAATTATGGGTATGTAATTTATATACTTACGACACTTAGGAAGGGATAGCTACCAGTTACTCAACAATTACACAAAAAGTAGTGAGATTTTTGGTTGACAAAATATCTTCAGGTAATAGACTAAATCTGATATCATATGTTTTTATAACAGAGTTGATTTTCCAACCTCTGTATTTCACAGTAACCACACCCACTACAGTTACTACACAGAAGAGAGTTACATTTAGAAGGGAAAGCTAATCTCAAAAATACCCAATGGTTATAACATGTCACTCAAGGCTATGTGAGGCATCATATAGAAGACACTTGAGTCTTAAGATCATAACATAATCAATTGCTATAGTTAGTGAATTGGGTAAAATTATTATATTATTAGGTTAGAGTTGCATTTGAAATGGTGTCTGTGATGCTCGCCAACTCACAACAGATTATTTGTTTTTACAGACTTCTGTAGCAGGCAGGTCTAGCTAGCTACTTATTAGCAAAATACTTAACTATGAACTGTAATTGCAGCATGACAGGAGAGAATACAATAACTGAGTGATGACTGAACTCATGAGATCACATAAGGTGAGTGTGACTATAAGTATGGTGAGGAAAAGTTTATTAAAGTTTGACCCGAGTATTCACTACACTTCTATAGCTAAAATCCCCTGAAAGATATTATTCAATTATTCACACCACCCATAACCAATGATAGGACAGACTTCATGATATTTAATTAAATTGCTGGCACTAATGGGGACTAGTTATTATGTAATTTCCTTAGTGAAGTTTTAATGTGACTCTAGAGTTTATTCTGACATGTTATTGAATCAAGGAAAACGTAGTACATGTAGTAATTTATTGCTTGTTTATGTTAATATAATGAAGAGGAAATGTTATTGAAACAAATATGCTTGAGATTAGTTACAATTTTACTATTTTATAAAGAATAAGCTCAAATAGCTACAGTGATCAGTTGTAGTACTTGGCCACATCCATAAAATGTATGGGACAACACGTGTCAACAACAACTCCCGGAGTTCTACTATCAGTGACAAATTTTGTCAAAGTAAAGCTAAAGCTATGATAATTTTATTTATATGGTCTTTAACTACTTTCATGTCCTTTTTGGAACTAGGACTAGAAAAAACATTCTACTTTGACAGTTATGAGGCTATTGTTCTACTTTTTGTCCCGATAGGAGGGTATATAGGTGACGTGTTTTTAGGACGTTATCGAGTCATCAAATATAGCATGAGAATTTTGTGGGTTATACTCATCTTCTGTGATGTGATTATTACCTTTGATGTGCTTCATTCAGCTCTAACGAAAGTGCTTCCCTTCATTGCTGGCATTGGAGCAGTAGCGTCAGTAGCTATTATTGCCAATATCTTCCAGTTTGGCATCGATCAGATACCCGACGCTTCTTCGACGCAAATCATATCTTTCATCCATTGGGGTACCTGGAGTTTTTTCTTGGCAAACAGTATATTTCTGTTGTCGACTTCTTGCATTTGTGGATTATACTCTGACTACATTCCCTTGTTTCTGCAACCTCTCCTGTGCACAGTGTCCATTCTGTGTGATTGTTTTCTTAGCCATTGGTTAATTAAGGAGCCTGTGAAGCAAAACCCCATGAAACTGATCTATCAGGTGTTGAGATATGCTGCAAAGAATAAGTACCC
>WLWI01001848.1_pt1 | contig 18254 bp, 9 predicted proteins | sample 6701501 | NCBI WGS metagenome assembly WLWI01 (sample SAMN12718690, study PRJNA515312) | sponge metagenome | isolation source: marine sponge | host: Mycale hentscheli | place: New Zealand: South Island, Marlborough, Capsize Point | collected 2014-11-01
TATGGAGAAATTGTGCCGCCGTTATGAAATTGCGTTTGATTGCCCAAACCATCCGGAGGAGAATCATTTCTGTTTGATACCAAAAAGCGAGAAAAGCCCTGTTATAATGAAATGTGAAGTTACAAATGACCCAGTTCCATTGAAGAAACAACAGCAAGTGTGGTTTTGCTAGGTAAAAATTTTACTTATAAAACTATGCACTGTGGAAAGCGTCGATTACCACCGAATACAGAGTGTTGTGATACCTTTTCATTAATACCTTCATGCTTCTCCTAAATCTAATGACTTGATAAATAAGCATAACTGAGCTGCTTACTTAACCCTGTAAAAGGGAAAGGAAATGAAGTTTTGCACTTTTACTCAAATACGAAAATACAGCTCAAGCAGTCAGAACAGAAACTATTAGTAGAAATTCATATATGTGAACAATAGTGGTTGTTAACTGAAGTGTTTGACAGGATAATGTATCGTTACGTTGTATTTATATTTTATACATATTACTAATTTTCAGGAGAGTACTTCGAAAAACGTTGAATTCTCAGGTAAGTTTAGATGCACTAGTATTACTGAACAACAATTACATCCAAGCACAGGAAATATCAGATGGGTGTTTATATTTCAGAAGACAACTACTCAGATGATGACCGACCTAAACCTAAACGTCCTTGCTTTGGTAAGTTAAAGCTATTGGCGGCAAGCGAGACACTATCAGGGGTAACACAATTGAAAATTGGGGATATTTGTTTTTATTCCACACTATATATCTTCATGATTTTATTATTTAGGTACTTCATCCCTCTCAAGCTCATTACCCTCTGATACCATGGTAGGCATAACTGCAGGCCTAAATTACCAGTTTTCTGTGTTTTTACAGCTACCTTCCTGTTGAGAAGCCTACCTAACAGGTTAGAGCAGGTACTAAAATACTCACTGAGGTTGTGGGAATCCCCAAGAGAGTTTTACAGCCAACTTTACACCAAGAGTTACAAACCCCAGTATAAACTACTTCAGTAAAGATATCTAAATAAACCACTTGTTACACTCTTCAAAGTATTAAATGGCAAAATATTTCACTATGTCACTGATCTCTGGATCATGAAAATGAATTAGTCTGCTCATGAAATAATTCACCATATTACACTCTGGTTCCTGTAATAAGCAGTGTGGACAAACAAACGTTATTTTGTACTTATGACCCTCGCTTTTGGGGGGTTTGCTTTATGGTCTACCCCTTCCCCGTACTTCCACTAAACAGAATATTTTGGTTTAATATTCAGTTATCATCCAAGGTAATTTAATTGTTTACCTCTTTTAATCAAATGGCCTCTGGATGTCACCAGATGGACTTAGGTCTTACCAACTTACTGTTAGCCTCAAAACCGTGCAACTATTCTTTCGAACTTGTTTTTCAAGTCACAAAATGTTATACCGAATGGTTTCTATGGTATTAAAATTACTTTACCAGATCTAATTTCTAAAACTCAGCCTTTATCAACTGTTGCTGGCATCAAAAGTTATTGGCAATTCAGGTAGTCAGAATGACATATATTGGAGACTACAGAAGATACCAGTATTTAGGAAATTGAGGTAAGAAAATAGTCCCATATTCGTTAGCTAAAGTAATTATAATGGCTACTTGCTTACATTTAGCAATGGACTGAATGATTCTTTTGGAAATTTAGTGGTATTTTACCTCATTGTTTGAATTACTTGGTCCCAGGCTCTCACCATTTGTAAATTTGGTGCCAACACCTTTAAGCGGCGTTTTTTTTAAATCAGCAATAATAAGTTTAACAAAAATATTGAAGTGTTGTAGTGCGTAGGGCGAAGACGTCTTGTGCTGCAGCTTCCAAATTAGGAGGACGGCATCCCAAGGCCCCGTGCAACCTACTGGTAGAATAAATTGGAAAACTTTAGATGCCGCGTTTAGGCAGATTTTCCCAAAACCGGTCACATTTCAACTTAGAAACTTTCATTCTTGTTAAACATTTTTCAGTGTAAATTTCTAATAATATACACTGACTACAGTACTTTGATAATAAATAGTATCAGATCTCATATTAGCACATAATCATCAATAGTGAAAATGGTAGTTGTTTAAACCATTAAAGTTATTAATAGCAAATTTTTCTCGGTATTTACAGCCAATATTGTTAATTAAAATGTAGTTATTTAATAATTATTTAGTCGAGGATAACTGAATCAATGAAAGTTATGGTGAAGTTAGCTAGCTATTGTTTATTTTGGATATTTGGTATGGCTATGGTTGTATCTTTAATGGTTGTTATATTTTGTTTTGTTGTTAATGCCATTTTCATGCTGTTTTGTTTAGAATCAGACCATGTACAAGATGTACAAGTGGAAGTTCCGGCAATCTTGACAGATCCAAACCACATTGAGGTAACCACATAGCCACACTTACTTTACAATGTTTACCATCATTTACAAGCAGCAGCAAAGCAAATACGATAAAATTGTAATTACTCACTTATGCTTTGTGTATTTGTACAGTAATTTGATATTTTTGGTATTTCTTTCAAACATGAGCAGCTATTTCTCACAAATCAGAGTAACTCTAGTTGAAGTGGACACATTTATTTTGTATGTTTATAGCTATATGTTATTTTTTTTCATGAGCCATTTCATCATTTATAAAATTAGAATTCCAATATAATCATTTCCTTTAATTTTTTTGTTCTTCATTGAATTATAATGGAAGGCATATTACAATTTTTGTGGTATCATTAACCAAATAATCTTTGTCTAATATGAATATGCAATTCATTTTAATTCTTTTTACTTAAATAAAGATGAAAAATTATGTATGTATAAGGTCTATTCTCTACAGAAGTCAATTATATTTCACTATAGCTAATATCAAAATTGTTTCTCTTTAAATATAATTGAGTTTGGTTGTTAACTACAGATATATACAAAAGTTGTTGGAAAGATCAAGCCTGAAATGTTGAAGAAAGACCTCCAGTTAGGAGAACACCTCTGTGCAATAGCTGACAAGATGGGTGATAGCTGGAAAAACGTGTCGCACTTGTTGCAATTAAAGAACAGTGATGTAGAAGACATCATTAATGGTGCAAACCAGAATAATCCGAAGAGACAAAGGTTATAAATAACTTGTTCTTATGAGCAGTAACTGTTTAACTGGCACTGTGCTCTATCATTATTTAGGCAAGAGGCTCTTGACATATGGAGAAATAGAGAACCTTCACCAACATATGGAAACCTTCTTGCTATCTTGGTGAAGGCAGAGAGGAAAGATGCACGAGATGTACTTATTAAATTTTGTAAGAAATAACTGGTTTTGGTACACTACTTTGAGCTTTATCATATTATATGTCACAAATAATATATACACTTTGTACACATAATTTACACATTCATGCTCACAGCATATCATATGCAGTAGAACATCACTTAGCTACAGTGCATTTCACTTAAATAGTAGAATTTTAAAAATTTGTAGTTGTCCACTTTTTTCATAGATCGAGATGTATTAAATCCTCAAATGAAGCACACATGTATGCTAATGTATTATAAACATGCTGCCATGCTGCCAAAACCACTTTGTGGTTTTGTGGTTACTTTTGTGGGTGGGCCTCATAGAATCTGCTGTATTTAGCTTGATTTTTTTTTTTTAGCCAGAAAAAGAATAAATTTAAACCGGGTGTTTCAGGTTTGGTAGGATGAAAATATAACCAGTAAAGTTTAAATGTACTAATTTTGAATTGTTGATTAACACATTTTGTTCAGCAAAGTTCTAGAACGGTTTTAAGCTGGAAAATCCTAATTTTAAAACCCGGTGTCTTGAGATTTTGTCATAACTTGATGAATAACTATATTTTCATCTGTATGAATGTTATTTGCCAATATTGAAAATTGAGGAAAATAAAACCAATTCTTTGCCCAGTTTGGCCACAAATAGGCAATATTCATCAAGCGATGACGTTTTAACAGGAACTGTAATACAATGACGACGTAAACATGACGTCACAACTTCGAGCATGCGCACACAGGTCAGAAACAGCTGTTAGATTAGAGTTACAGTGTACACACGCGTTATTGAGCGGGATGGAGGAGCTAGCTACGTTTCTTTCCGAAGTGATAGGGATTCGTTTCCCTATGTTGGAATATTGTCACTGGTGGGTTGTTTGGCTGAGGTTTCACTGTTAACGTCAAGGACCCCAACAGTGTTTCTTTGAAATGACCCATTTCATATAAGTTGGGGCACCTAGCCAAGGTAGCTTCAGTTTTCATAATACGTTTGCTAAGGTCTGGATTTGTTGCTGATTGCATGGTGGATTTGATTTGTAATTTATTGTTAATATACTTAGCTACGACAGTACAGATATATGCTAGCTTTCCAAGCTGGCTGTAATAATTTTAGCTATACCTCCCTGAGTTAGCATTTTTCTTTCTTTTCTTATCTTTTTTTATATTTTTTTTTATTTATTTTTTTTGTCATGACAATTTGCTTTATGGATTCAAAGTACATTTGCATAAGTAAGTACTGGCACGAATTATATGAGCTCCATAATAGCCACAGTTTCTGATTATAATGGTTTTTATTCAATTAACTTTGTCGTTAAAGTATATTTAACTGCTCATTTTAGTCCATTTGAAGACCTTTAATTAGTTATAATAGGATTGCATTATTAATTTATGTAGCTTCATTGTGCTTTTGTAGTTGCAATTGTAGTATATTACTTGTGGGCATAGACTATAGAGAAGATGTTGGATGGAAAATTATATTTTAAGAGCTTCTAGGATGTGGACAGCTTGACAATGGACAGAACAAAACTCCCACAATTGCTACGTATATATACACAGTATAAAAAAGGTATTTAGAGTCCCTTTCTAAGAAAACAATTATAGCTCTTCTCTTACCAGAATCACTTAGTACACTTTATAAATCTGAAATATTTTTCAAGATCTGCATGCATAATTTGAATATTGAATCCCGTTTCTAAAATAATGCTGACTCTGTCTCACCGTGGTTTTATTTGTGAATTGTCTTGGCCAATTAAATTAACTGTATTATGTGTATAGAGGTCACTACCTCACCACCACAACCCACAGTGGTCATCATTACCACTTAACGTTTTCCTCACATTACATCGTATCAGTTTTTTGTGCAAATAAAAATCACATGTATGTTTTTCCTTTTTGTTCAGTTGCTATTCCTTGAATCATATTGAATTTAAGTATAGTTTTTGAAATTTACAGTAGTTTGTGTTGTACTTGTAACAAAAACACTACATTAAGAACTCAACTGTCGGATACAGAGTGATATAACGAATACTGCAAAGTAGCCACTTCTATGCAAAACAACGTGCAGAACATCAGAATAATGTAAATGATAGCTGTCCAGTGAATAAATATTTGGGTGATGATGATGACCTTGCAGTGTGTGTTGGAATGAGTGATGATTGGGAATCTAGCTTTTTTAATCAGACGTATGAGAAGATGGTGATGACAAAGACAACCCTCTTCTTCTGTGAAGTTGAAAAGCTTCAGTGAAGCAATAGATGTATTGGAAGATGTAACCTCATATTTGGAGCAGCATCGTATCCACATAAAAGAAGTTGTAGAGTTAAGAACAACTGTAAACAGTATTGCAAACATAACATCTTCATTTTGTTAAAATAGACTAATATTTATTGATTTAAAAAATCGAATAATATGTTCAACTGATGGCTAAATATTTATTTACTCAATTTATTACTCTAATTGTTAATATACACGTAAAAGTTTTACACAATCTATAATTAATTAATGTATAAACGGTCAAAAAATTAATGATTACCTGGAAGGGACAGCTCAACAATGGAAAAAACTCGTGTTCCCATTTCATTCGGAAGTTTGACTGTCCAACAATTTATAAACGGTAACTATAGCCAAGTTTGGCACACTACATACTTGGAGCTTGTATGTACCCAATTTGGTTAGGGTATAATTAGGGATGACAAAATCTAGCCACAAAACAAAAGTATTACAAGCAGCAAGTAACTCTATCTATCTACCTGATCAGGAAAACTGACAATTATTATACTAATAGTTTAACCTTGGTTAAATCACAGGCAGCAATTAGTTAGACAATCACAGCTTGAAAAATTATTCTAGTTTATTAGCAAACAAGACAACCACAAAATTAGACTTCCAGAATTGAATTTGCAGGACATCATGCGTGTATGGACAATTAGAGGATGGTCTATGCGCAACTTCAATGTTTATTCATTATAATTTAATCAGGAATAGGCATGATGAATATTGCTGACATTTTGATTAAGCTATAGATACATGAAAGCTATAAGAAATTTCATGGAATCATGTGTTGAAAGCTTCAATTGAAAAAGATTATCCTACTGGTCAAAGTAAAGCACAGAAAATCATTAAATCAAAAGGAGTTGATGACACATGATACAAAAAATCACCAAATTAGTTCGTCCATTCGCATTTTACGTGCAGGTGCAAATTGTTTCCAATATTTATTGTTAGTCCATGAAAGATGTTATATACACAGCATAGTGTGATGATATTGCTTGCAGAGCTATATAAACTTTATATAGAGCCAATTTATGCAAACTGTGGCCAATATGGGATAAAGTGAAGTTTGTATGATCACAATCTGCTAGCCATGAACAGAAAGTTCTAAGTGCTATATGTAACTATTAGGGCTTCTATATTCCCACCTATCACATTTTATCAACTAAGGTGTAATTTTTAGTTGGTTTTTTTACTACCATCTCATCAGCTAATTAGTTTATTTTATCTTAACTTTGCTTCCCAAATAATAAATTTAGCTAAACCAGGGCAAATTTTTTTCCTGTAGCCACCTATTTAGGAAAATTCATGTTTCTCCACTTTTTTGGTGAAGGATAGGGCTAAATGTTATAAGGGCATTTAGACCTCGGGAAAGGTGGTGAAAATATGAAATGTCCTAAATGGAGACTGCAGGAATTCAAGTTTTAGCCCCGTAGATTGCTGCATATTTTATATTTTTGAGTAAATTTAGTTCTATTCTATTTGTAACAATCCTAAAATTTCTAGCAGTGATGAGCAAGTACGCGGACAAAACCAGAAACTCCGCAGCTAAATCTGTGCATAAAACTTACCTATAGTAACCGGTAGCGAGTGATGACGTAATGATGCGAATGTCATACTCATTGCCACATCATACCCATTGCCACATCATCACCCGGTTCAGGAACTTTTTGAGGAAATTGTTTCTTATTCAAAAAAGCATTGGTGGTAATTATTTCCACCAAAAAGTTCCGCATAGAAGGAGTGGCTAATCTGGAATGGCTGCCTCAGTGTCACTCTGCACATGGGACAAAGGTGGGATGGTGTGAAATAACTTGAAAGTTTGGTATTGATGAGAGTGCGGAGGTATAAATTGGCACAAGGCAGCAGTGGCTGCAGTTTATATAGCCCTGGACATATCCACACTTAGTACAACACACACACACACACACACACACACACACACACACATAGTATGACACACACACATAGCATGACACACAAACACACACATAGTACAACACAAATACGCACACATAGTATGACACAAACACATACACACATAGTACAACACACTAACTCACATACTACGACACAAACACACACACACATAGTACGACACACAAGTACACACACATAGTATGACACACAAACACACACACATATAGTACGACACACAAACACACACACATCATAGTATGACATGTATGAAAGTGCATACTTGCTTCTTTAAGGTCACGATAACTTCGTGGGGTAGTAGACTATCATAAATAAATACGTTATCATTGAACACACAGTCCCCTACTTTATTGGTTACAGTTACCCAATGATTGTGATTAATGTTTAGGATTTGAACAAACGGTGAAGTTGTCTAACCGTTCCCTTCGTTAGGCTTATTTAATACAATTTTAAGAACTAAATCGATCTTTTTGCGACGTCTACGCATGTCGCATTGTGCCCGATTTTCCCATAGACGGTCACATATGTAATGATCTGTATTACCTGCTGTGCTCATCGTTGCCATAGAGACTGGCTTGGTTACACTAGGAACAGCCTTGGTACTGCAGCTGAAACTCCACTGACTGAAATATTAAGTGTACAAACGTACATTATAACACACATACATACAACCAACTTCGTATGTACATGATCTGTTGCCTGCTAAGTTCGTTGTTGCCATAGAGACTGGCTTTATTACCCTAGGAACAGCCTTGGTACCACTGGGTGTAGCTGAAACTCCTTTGTCTACCAAAATGAACATGCACACAAGTCATACTTAGATAATGAACTTAGTGCACATGTCTATATCTGCTGTGCCTGCTGTAGCCATAGAAACACTACATAAAGCTGAATTTCCATTGTAGGAAATACATTATTAAAAACACCGGCAGTACAGATGTTATGGGTAAGTAATAATAATAATGGTATAAATAGTGAGTATATAATTTGTGATAAAGTAAAAAAAACAAAAAACAATAATAAAATAAATAAAAGCTTGATTTCATTGTGGTGATTAAATGGTAACTTGGAAAACCACAGCTTGGGAGCTGGACATGCAACTAAGTGCAAATTAAAAAAAAGTTTAATCAATTATGGTACCCAACTCTGTATTTCTACATACCTTTTCCTTTGAAAGGTTGGCTTTCCATAATTTTGTTGATTGTTGGCGGCGGTCCCTTACCTACCAATACCATGATTTAATCCAAATCATTATATGCTCAAACTTACAGCATGCAGATACTCCAACACTGAGTGGGATGAACAACATGTCACATCTTTTGTGCTTGTAAACTGCACATGTCTCTATAAAATCCCCACGCAAAAGCAGAATAGCCAAATTTTTCCAGTTCATCAATCTGAGCATTAAAATTGGGCGTACAACTAACAAAAAGCACAATAACTTACTTACCTTCACTCGCACTAAATGTCTTAAAATACTCATTCCACAATGTACTCCTCATTGGCTTAAAATATTGAGTTTCATTTCAGGTTCCTCTGCCGGTAATTTTTCTTTTTTATCCATCCCTGCAAAAGCATAATAGCTTCAATGACTATTATATACAACTAGCTAGCTACATTACTCCATATTATTCTGAATAACCGAGTTAACAAGTTAGTATTTTGAAATACTCCTTATAAAGTTTTATTACTACCACTATACCAATCAATGTCTTAAGTCATTCTTTCAGCCACCTTGCTCAATTAACTTTACTTGAGTAATTGTAAGGAAGCTTTCTAGGGCTGCCCTAGAAATAAGTGCGGAACATTCCTTTCGAATGCCATTCATTCCCCAACTATAATAAAAAAAATTAGGGTGTCTTGTTGAGCTGCAGTGAATTTCTTATTATTTTTTTGAGCTCCGACCTTCACATTGGCTTGTACATCATCCTGCGAGGATGCATAGTCCAGCTCCAGGTCTAGTACGCAATCCGAGGAATTATCAGCCATTGCACGGCTTTGCGGTCTGAACGTGGAGAGGTGGGCAAGTACGCATGACGATCTGTACCAGTTCTAATTCAGGTGGGTTATAAAATTCAGTCCTCCTTATTCCCCTTTACCCTCTTCGCGCGCCCGTTTTCTGTTGATGGATAGGACTGACCGTGTAGGTACAGACTGACAGCGCACAGCAAGTTTTGTAACAGAGACTGTCAGACAGTAAGTTGAACAATTCATCCCTTCTTAGGCTTTCTTGTAAAGTGTAAACCCAAATTCATTTCATCATGTGAAGAGCCTTATTCCTCTGCAAAGTCTTCATGTATCTGGGCCTAACTGCCCTGAAAAGAGACTAAGTTATTCATCAGAACTGTTGGTTCACCCATCACACCATTTTTTTCACCACGAATCACACATTACACTTTTATTTAAAATTAGTGGGCACTCTGTCAAACTCCTCCCATTCTAAGCCAATTATGATATACACTACCTCACCTATTGGTTTCCTGTTAGACTTCTCTTCAGTCCGTCTGCACTGTCTTAAGCCATTTTCATATTCCTCTTTTCCTTTTTTTCTCTTTTTTTAATTTGGCCTCCTGCAGTTGTTATATACACTTTTTAGTGAATTATAGGTATTATTGTTGACATCAACTGCCTTTTAATGACCCTAATCTGCCTGATCCACTGGGTTATTTCCTATTCTTCCTAAGCTAATGTGCAAATCTAATATTTTCCTTACCGTGAAGGTAAAAATTAATTTTAAGGTAGTGTGCACTTATAATACAACACGATAGTACTAGCAAGTACCGGCTATTTGGAGGAGTCAATGTATTTGACTAAAGTGAATAATGTCTTGAAACCGTAGAAAAAATATTGTGGAATAAACTACATAGAATTCACGAAGCACCACCTCCCACTAAACCCTTGACTGAAGGCAAGTGGGGGAACAATGCTATCTCTATCAGCAAAGTGATTTCTTTCTTCCAGTCTACCCATGATGGTATATGTAACACCCTTTAAAATCTGTGCGTCAAACTTCATATTGAGCAACATTATTATTATTATGTACAATGGAAACTAAGACACCCAATAACCCCATTAACTTTTATTTTAATACTTTTACAAAAAAATAATAATCCTCCTTTAATTTATTATAATGATAGCTTTTGTACAATGGAGCAAGTAAAAGACAAATACCTGCAAGCTTAACTTCAATATAGTCAATTCAAATGAGAAAATTAAATATATAATTACTCTCTGGTATCTACCCTTTATTAATAGTAAGTGATTTTGCATTTGTTGTTGTTGTATACAAATAGGTCTCCTTATGTATAGGTCATTGTAAACATTTCTTGTTGTCAATATAAACCTTGCAGAATAGTTATGTAATTTGTTCATACCTGTAGATTACTACTACTGGAATGATGGATATAGGAGATGACTGTGAAGAGTATGCTCCCCTTCTGAAACTCAAAGAAAGTACGTTCACAACATGGCTACACAATGAGATAAACAATGAGGCAATAAATGTGCTAAAGCTTTTTGGAAATACAATAATAAGTACTAGAAAGTACCCCAGTGGGAGTGCAAAGCTATTTTTCCATGTTATCCATCTCCTGCTCTCTTTCTTCATGAGCCATCCTTGTTTTTCTTATTCCCTTCTCCTCCTTTGTCTACCTCTCCTGCTCCTCAGTATCTCTATCCTTTCTGTGTATTGACCCTTGGATTTTCCAACTTGTCTGCCTTTGCAATGGCGAGCTATTTTGTATGAACACTCTTTCCCAACTCAATTCAGTGACCAAGTTCTGTTTGTATACGATACGATAGGTTTATAAGGCACTTCCAGTTATTGTAAGTTGTTCAGTCCGATGGTCTAATGGTTTGTATGCCCACTCCCCAAGTAGTGGTCGCAAGTTCGAGCTCGAGATAGAAGCTTTCTTCATGCTTTTTTCCCCTTCTCAAATGATTTTCTCATTCAGGTAATGACAAGCTTTACCAACTTTGTTGATCAGAATTGGAAAAGCATCATCATTACCTGAATGGGAAAAACTTTTGACAAGAGAGCACTGTTAAAAATGGGGTGTTTGGATAACCTAGTTTTGGTGTTAGGAAGTGCTGCCCGGACACCCCAGTTTAAAGCTTTATGTCTCAATAGTTAGTCATTACTAAAAGATATTTGAAATGAAGAAACTAAAGGATATAAGCTATTGTTCTATATGCTCACTTGGTATAGTATGTATTGGTGTGGAAGTTATAAGGGCTCAAAGTGGGGTGTCTAGACAGCGCCTCCTGGTAAACACCTTGTGAGGTGTTATTTAAGCACCCTGTTTTAACAGAATAAATAACTACCTTACTGTGATTTGAACCTGCAACTGCCCAATTTTGGAGTGGGCGTTTAAACCATTAAACCATTTAACCATTGAGACCTAACAGTTTATACTTTAGCTTGAAGTTCCTCATTAACCTATTGTATCCTGTAAAAAAAACTGAACTCGGGGTCACTGAACTGAGTTGGGAGAGTCTTCGTCTATGCTAGCTAACCGTAATGGGTATAAGAGAGTAATAAGCAGGAGAATGCAAGGCTAAATAACAATAGAAGAAGGTTAGCTGACTGATGAAACTACTTCAATGAAGAAGTGAACAGAAAGGATGGAAAATGGGGAGCAGAAGAAGTAGACAGAGGAGGAGAAGGGAATTCATGAGTTGAAGAGAGAGTAAGAAAAACATGACCAGGATGGGTGAGGAAAAAAATGAGAGCATGAGAGGAAAACCGTAGATAAAACAATCTTATGCTACTGCACTCCTATAATTTAGTAGCTAAGTCAGGCACCACTGTGTGACAGGGTACTTGCTAATTAGCTATAACATATCTCCCCTTTTCCACACTACAATGCTAAGCCAAACACTAACTATTCAGCTTTTGACAGCATATATTTTCTTTGTACCATAGTAAATACTCACATGTAATTTTATTAAACTTGAAGTTATGACCACAGTTATTAATTCATTAACTTTTAAATTGTAAATGTATTGCCCATATTAAAAACTCTTGGTCACAATTATCGATTCAATCAATCTAAAGTCTAACTGTTGATACAGTTTACATAACCAGGGTAATATTTTTCACACACATCTCTGTTATAATTATTTTTTTTGGTATTGTTTATTGTTGTATGTACAGGATATGCGAGCACAACAATTGAACAAGATGCTGCTTTGGCTATAATTAGTGATGTCACTGATTGCATTAGTCTTGGAACTAAATTGCCTATTCCTCAAGAGCAATTAAATGAAATATCTCAAGCCTCATTAGAAGAACAAAAAACAAAACTTGTGATATTGTGGTTTAAACACGATCCTACTCCAACTTATGGCACACTAATTCTAGGCCTATTGCATGTTTGTGCTGGAGAGGAAGGAATAATAGCACAAAAAAAGTTTCATGCTCTCATTATTGGGATAAAAAGTAAGTATCTCATTAAAATTGTGGTTTTTAACTACACTTATACCTTTACATAATCCACTGAGCATTTCAACTAGTGAGTTTTTATATCTATAGGAAAGCAGGAAAGAACAGCATATGAACAGTTGCATCATCATTCAAGTGAGAATAAAATTATGAATTACATTAAACAGGTCATTTAGTATGTCAAGAGTAAATAATAGATTAACTTTCTTGAATTCAAAAACATTTTGCTACCATATTTTTGTCCACTTGCAGCTATTAAAAATAATTTTCTTATTGGCGAGCGAGAAAAGCGAACAAGTCACTACCATGGGTAACTCAATTGAAAATCGGGGATACTTGTTTATATATGTTTGGATGACGTATGTCATTTTTTGTACTTTGACCCTGGTGTTATTTTTGCCTTAGTTCAGTGGTCGACCCCATCCCAAACTTCACTAAACGGAATCCTCTGGTTTATCTATCATTACCCCATCACCCTAGAAATTGAATTGTTTACCATTTTGAATTTTTTTGTGGGTGCAGTTAAAGCTTAAAAACTTACAGGAGTTTCACTACTATTCTATAGTATGTCCACGTTGAGTTGGCGCGACCACAAATGTGGCAAAAGAGGAATGCACTTGGCGAAACCGGAAACCAATTAAGGTCACATGACAGTAGTAGCTCAAACGCGCGAAAACATCGACGCCCACAGTAAAAAATGGGGCGAGTCTAAGGTGCGCATTATTACCGTAAGCTACTAATGTAGTGCAAGTCTTAGAGGAAAAGAAGCGCAGGACCGCAGCTGAAAGCCTCCTCAAGTAAGTCTGACTGTTGTGTACTTAATCGTGTATTTACACTCTATTCTTACTTTCTTGGTGTGATGAATTTCTGAAGTACTCAACAGTAATGTGAAGAATCCAGTGCATCACCTACACCCTTAGCTGTGGCCACACACATTCCAGTATTACTTTGTCGTTCACACTGAACATTCATATCATTTTATTCATGATTTTACCATTTTTCTATCTACTTGTTAAATTTCCACTTTTTTAATTATACAAATTTTTTTTACATAATTAATATAATTTTATAATGACATATACAATATATGTGACCGTCTACAGGAAAACCGGGCACAACGCGGCACCCTTTGAAAAATTTTTTTTTGCACTTACAGAGTTGTCGGCATCCAGATATTGAGCTCTCCAAGTTTTATCGTCATAGCTTAAGTCGTTCCCACTATAATAGACCTAACCGTTCCCTTCCGTCGGCTTGAAACAATACATTTTTTAAGAAATTGATCGATCTTTTCTCGATATTTACACATGTCCCATTGTGCCCGGTTTTCCTGTAGACGGTCACATATATTATATAATTTTATGATGACATGAAATTGTGGTAGATACAAGCAGCAGTTGAATTTGAAGGGTGGTAAATAGCATTCCCATAACCATAGAGAACTGTACCTATATAGACATGAGGAGTAATGGACAGCTAAAGCATAAATAGTGGCATATAGAGTCTATGATGAATCATATATCTTATTATCTTGGAAACAGTAAATTGGCTGAGTTTCTAAATAAATAGGCCCTTTTTAAACAGGTAAGAAAATCTGAGTGGACAAGCAACCCATGTTACAAACGTACCTCACATTGTAGCTTGCTCTTGTTAAGTAGCAACAAAGTCCTGAGCCTAAAATGAACCAGAAGTCAAGTAGAAGGGTAGAAACGAAGTCACCAAACTACAACTGCTTTTTGTTTACAATTGTCTCTGAGGTACTGCGCACGTGGTTGGCCCGGTTTGAGCGTGTGACTAAATCCCGCCGCGTGTAGTGCGGGAAACATGTGGTTTTATTTATTCCCATAGACTTTTCTATTGAGTTTTGGAACTGCACTTTCCCGCCTGGTCAGAAGTTTTTAAAGGAAATTTTCTGGACCGCTTTGGCACGAGCTTTCGAATGGTACAAACCCTGGAAGCGTAGCTACTTCCGTTCAAAAGTTATTAACGGTTTTTAATGCGCCACCTCAACTTGGACATACTATAGTTAGTGGCAGTGGTAAGTTAAAGCACTATTTGTTGTAGTTATAAGCCCTACACAACAGTATTTACTTGAAAGTTCATTGTCCACTAGACAACCATGAAGATAAGTCGTGTAGGTATGTTTAGTTGTGTGAATGGTATTGTGTGTTACAACTACTACTTAGAAAAAGTATCAAATGTTTAAATAGTGTGATTTGTTTTTTGTTGCTTTTTTTTTTTTCAATTCAAACAGTTGCAGGGAATGGTTACTATGGCTTTGAAACCCCTTTACAGTATACATGTAATTTAAAAACTCGACTTTTTTTACTAGCTTGAGAGGTTGAAGTTAAAATCATTCGTTTAACAATAGTGTAGTTTTGGGCTTGCTGGGCAGTGTGCTCAAGCACATCACTAGTTAGTATCCAGTGCAGATGGAATTTCTGTATAATGTATTTTGCCAGTCATTTGAATTGATGCTAAACTATCTTCATATCAATTAAGCTAATTTTTCTTGGAGCAATCATAATTGGTAGCCAAATAACATAAGACTAGTCATATAATTACACAACAAGCAAATCAATATAGCCTTACCGATTAAAGCTATTATAGTCTTCGTGATTGATCCCCTTAACAATAATGTAGTCTTTAGCAGTAATTGATAATTTAGAAATTTGAGTATCTTGTTTGTGATGCTCTGTTGTTGGTTTTTTCTTTGTTATATTGTTGGAAGAGCTCCAGCTTAGAGTATTATATCGGAGATGTTGTATCGGTATATGTGCTATAAAGAAAAACTTTTGTAGATGACAAGGAATATAATTTAAAAATTATTAAAACAGTGTTCCTCCTTGTATTTCATTAGGCAGAGCTGAGAGTACTGTATTTAAACAAATATATTATGAAAAGCCAATTTTTAGTTTTGATTACATAAAAAATATATAATGCTCACTGACAGACAACATTGTCATTTTTAAATCTCAACTTTACATCAATCTGACTTTCTTACTATACTATAGCGTGTTAGTAGAAACATTTGGCTAAAATTGACATTGCAGCTTAACTTGGTTTATTTATTAACTGTATTTTTTACAAAAAAAATAACAAATTTTCAGATGCATGAAACTAGTAAAGCATGATAACTAACTCGATAACAACAAAGAGAGAGTTGCTCTGGGAAAGAATCCATACATTTGAAATTTTAGAAGACAAAGCAGTTGTGAAGATTTGCATGAGGATGGTAGTTATACTGGACTCAGAGATAATACCGACCGTTTAGTATCAGATATTATATGAAAAGTTGTTTATCTATTTACAGTTCCTTTACTTGATAGACATTTTTTGACAAAGTTAAAAAAAAGTTGTAATTCCTTGACAATTCAGCGGTGAACATGTCAAGTGTAATCACTTTTTAAAGGCTTAGTAAAGCCATGTAGCTATTTGTAGATTTAATAACACACCATAACAAAATAATCGCATCATTCAGATAAAAATAATTTTGTTGCCACAATGTTTTGCATTAAATGTTTGAATAAGTAAATGGAAACACAACTTTTAAGCGAGGCCAAAAATCTTTACCCATATAGCAATCCATTACCTAACTCCATCACATGTGGTATTAATATGCCATGCGTACCAAAAATACAATCAAAGTGTATGTCCAGATAGCATCTTACTTCAGTTCGTTCTATTTGCAAATTACTAGCTGTCATACATTATTCTTGTGTAATGCTGAAAATATAAAATGAAATTGTGCAATAGGTATGTGGACAGCTGTATGTCAATCCTCTGGGATTAGAGCAGAAAAGCCATTTATACCAAGTGTGTTCAATACAGACACGTATGATTCTGCTATAATTCTCAGAGGTGCACACATTCCATTACTATTAAGAAAATTGCATCACCTGGAAAGTAAATGGGAGGAAATTGGTAAAGGACTCGAAATTACATCTGTTATGATGGAAAAAGCTCGAACGTGTGGTACTGACTTAATTAAGCTGTACGATATCCTGCAAGCATTTGTTTCTTTTCATAGGAAGCCAACTCTACATCATTTGAATGAGGGCTTGCGAAGCCATGCAGTTGACGGTGCTCAATATCAGATTACAGAACAAGATCTTTGTCTCCATAGAAATCATGCCAGCAATAACAATGAAAAGTACAGAAAAGCCTATCAAGAAATCATAAAACATGAGAAGCAAGTATTGAAAGTATTGTTTGCTAAACTAATATTTTTGGGACCGCCTGAACGTGGTAAAACTCTGACAAGACTTCGCTTGGAAAAAGTAGCAAAAAATATAGCTTCAGATCTAAAATACAATAGTAATCCCAGCACACTCATGGCCAAGAATGAAACTTACTTGATTACAGATCTGTCTAAATCAGCAGCTCTATTGTCAGAAAGAGGTTGGAAACATTTGAAAGAAAAAGGAGAAGAAGTTCACTTCTTGTATCAGCTATTTCTTAAGCTTAAAGAAGAAATGGAGTTACAAAAAACAACAAGTGAAGCAGTTTCCCAATGTCCAGCCAATCTAGACAGGAATATATATGATGGTTTAAGTATTTTATTCCAAAATACTTCTAGTTTATCTAATTCCACTTCAAGATCTGAAATACTTGAAATTTTTGATGAATCCTTTTCAACAGGTACATGGGAAGAGTTAGCTGGTCAACTTGATAAAATGAGCTTGCTCTACATGAAGGATACTGGAGGTCAGCCTGAGTTGATGGACATGCTTCCAGCTCTCATTATTGGCCCAGCTCTTTATCTTCTCTTCTGTCGATATGGAGACAACCTGGATGAGACGTACAAAGTTTCTTTACGAGGAGCAGAAAATTGTAAGATACCAGACAGAATGTCTATCTGCACTGTGAGGCAAAATCTTACATCAGCTTTGTCTAGCATATTCTACATGCAGTCTTATTCCACCGTGCAAACAAGAGATGATTCTATGTTGAAGAATTTGACAGAGAATTCTCCCAAGTCAGTCGCATATATTGTCGGTACACACAAAGACAAAGTCTCATCTCAGGAAATGATCGATTTTGACAAACAAATGCAACAAAATTTGAAAAATACAATTTTTGTCGACAAAGAGTTAGTTCATTTTGTGTCAGATGATGGTTTTGAATCAAATGATTCCAAAGATGAATTTCCAGACATGAAGAGACTCATTTACCCAATAGATAATTATAATGGTACAGAAGAGGAGATTGAAGGCCTACAAAAGTTTATACAGAAAGCTTTGGATAAGTTTCCACGACCAGAAATTCCAGCTCGGTGGCTTCCTTTTAGTCTGTTTTTACGCTACAACAAGAAAAA
>WLWI01001849.1_pt1 | contig 18252 bp, 6 predicted proteins | sample 6701501 | NCBI WGS metagenome assembly WLWI01 (sample SAMN12718690, study PRJNA515312) | sponge metagenome | isolation source: marine sponge | host: Mycale hentscheli | place: New Zealand: South Island, Marlborough, Capsize Point | collected 2014-11-01
TCTATACGGGTGGGGGGGGGGGGGGGCGTGGGGTGGGTGGGGCGGGGGGGGGGGGCGGGGGGGGGGGGGGGGGGGGGGGGGGGGGGGGGGGGGGGTCTGTGTGTAAAAAGGAGAATCCCTGACATGCTCTTTGACCTTAGCTCCCTCTATTCAAATTCAATAAAGTAGCCACACAAAGATAACCCTACAGAATAGCTCACTGTACTCTAACTCACACACATATGTAATCATTTTTGCAAGTGATGTTATAATAAATTAATCAAGTCAGCTCATCAATGCTTGGTATGTACCTAAGTATTTCTTGATTGAAGACCAGACTCTGACACTACATGGTATATCCTGTGCAGCTGAATTTAGCTGTGTCAGGCAAACTCTCTACTTCTGTCTCTAATTATAGCCTTCCATTTGTTATTTTGTTTGTTTGTTTGTTTTAGTTTCCCCTTCTGTTGGTGTTCATGACTTATTTGTTATGTAATATTGTTTCCCAGCTTTGATGCGCTAAGTTGCTGAAACGCATACTAAAAAGGTTTCCAGGGAAGTTGGTGACAAAAACTATCAGCCACCATTTCCACTTCGCAAAATATGTCCCGGCCATCCGGCTACGCCCTTTCTTATGCGACTTTCACGTTTAAGTTGATGAACACACAAACACACATACATACACAACGCTTCTAAGATGGGACTTACCCTGTCACACACAATATGCATTCACAAATTGATGTCACTGTGTTGATACTGAGAGGCCAAAAGACAAGTATGCAAATGTGATGGTAATGATGCATAAATGATGTTGACCAAACTTACGAGTAGAAAATTAAATGTGATCCTTTAATTAACATTTCTTGCTATTGTCACTTGGAAATTTTACTCGTGGTGCCTGGCTCACTAAGAAATAAGTTATTATCATTTCTTTGAAACAACTGTTACATTTACAATTGCAGTTGTTTCATGGGGGTGAAGACGTTGACTTATTGTTGCCACTCATATTTTCACCATCCTGTCATTCACCCTGCAGCAGACTAAGCTCACTTACATATAGCTGACTCGGTGGGAACTATTAGATTCAATGTTAATGGTTGACAAGTCCGTGTGAATAAGAATAGGTGATGCAGAAGGTTAATTATCTATTTCTGCGTGGAATAAATATGGCACTCTCAGTCCAGTTTTATAATAACCTGGTACAGTATCATCAGTTTTAAAGTTAAAGTTACAGCATCACTATTATTGGCACATTGGACTGAGACGGTTATAACAATGTAAGTAGAGATGAATCATTTGGGGATTCCACTATCACGGGAAACACAAGTTCTCCACAAGCCTTCATGACGTCAATACCGCTACCTTCCTTGAGCCGCAATGATGATTTTTGGAGATCTGCTGTTACTAAATTGATTTTTTCTTTGCAACAAGTACTTAATAAAACATTCAGAAGTGGACAGCAACACTACACAAGTCAGAGTGTGATATGGCGAAATATTTCACATGCAGGCTAATTTATTCTCATTAGCCAGAGGCAAGTGAAAATAAATTCTGAGAGTGAAATATCTTACCATATCACTCTGACTAGTGTAATAAGTGGTTTATTCTACACTAGATGTCTTCACTGCTGTAGTTTGTACTACGACTGTAACTCAGGCGTGAAGTGCCACACCAGAGGAATGTAGCTGTAAAAACCAGGAAAAGTGGTTGGCTAGGCAGGTTGATATAACTACTAGGGTAATGAGCTTGCGCAATACAGCATAAAATCACGTTTATTTCACAGGTCATGTACCTAAAAATAATAATTGTGAAAATATCTAGCATGACTAAGCCTCAATTAAGACTCTTTTGTGTGGAGCTAACTTTGTTCTCCAAATTCAAACAGTAACTAAAATAGTATTCAGATACTTGCTGAATTTCATCAGTCCAGATTTGCTGATATCAATGATTGTTGTTATTATTATTATTATTATTATTATAGAGTATTAGCCGTGGTATCGTTATCATTATTATCATATCTTGGTAGTCTTGTTGAGATTTTAAATTTAATAGTGGTTATAATAGAGAGTGGAGTCTATTCCCTCCTATAAGTGCTGCAATTGTACGTATAGGTACACTCAATTTATAAATGACAAATATGTTGGAAAGTTGTAAATTGGTATTATGTGTGCTCTGTTGTGATATGTCCAATTATTTATGTGAGTGCTATGGTGATCTCCTTGACGTGGCTACTAACAAGATGAAAGAAATGTTACTTGCATAGATTTTAAGTCCACAGACACGCCTCCCTGGGTTCACAGGATATTATCTGCCTGTACTGACAGATGGTTGTCTATAGATATTTGCCAGAAAGGCTAAATTACTCTATTTCAAAAAGAGCGAAACAACCATTTTGTTTCTGGAATCTTTGTGGAAAGTATAAAACTAGACGTAAGTTGCAAGTTAAAGGAAGAATAACATGTCTGCTAGTAAGAGCATGTATAAAACTGCTTAAGTAATTAATTAAACTATAAATATAAGTTTTTTTATATCTCTCACCTCTTAAGTGTATATGTGTTTGGGAAGGATTGTATGTATATAGATGTATGTATAGCTATAGGTGTATGTATATAGGTGTATGTAAATAGGTGTATATATAGGTGTATATATAGGTGTACGTATATAGGTGTATATATAGGTGTATGTATATAGGTGTATATATAGGTGTATGTATATAGGTGTATGTATGTGTGCACGTGTCGTTACATATTATCTGTTTGCATGGTGTGTGTGTGTGTATGATTATACATGTAGGTATATATCTTGCAGGAATATTGATGAGATGTTAATTTACTCATCTTGCCATATTTCTTATAATAAGAATTCATAAGAAGCTATAAGAGGTGCCTGTCCAGTCGCTCATTGATTCATAAGCCTCAATCCACCCATTGCGCCACCATATTTGGAATAACAATATCAAAAGCTATCCTAAGTCAGGTGAAGTAGTGTTCAGACACTACTCAAATGTCAGAACCGACAACCTAGCAAAATCAGGCACTGAAAGCTTTCCATCATTGTTTTAATGTATGTTTGTTTGTTTGAATACTCAAATCCAGAGAAATCAAGTGGGTAGACATTCCTTTAAGAACGTATTGTAGTCCTGGCACACTAAAGACTTAAATTAATTATATTCATGAGTCATAATACAAAGTTGAAACCAGTCACATATGTATTTTACAAAAAAATAGTCTTAATATTCTAAAAAAATTCCCTAGATATAGTCCTATCTCTTTGGAAAGCAAATCCCAATACATTCACTCACTTTCTGTTTGTTTGTTTTTTGTTTTGTTTTTTACAAAAGAGAGCAGCCACTGATTCATATATTTAAGATATTTAATTATGTGTACAAGCATAGTGATTTATCTAGCTGTACTTGTGGCTATTATCATTTTAGTTTGTAACAACAAGGTGACAGGCACAAATCCAATGCTACATTTTTTAGCAGATTGTACATATAGATTAATCATTAAATACCACAGAATATCATTAGTCTGTCGGCTAGCATTTACACGAGTGCCACATGCACGAGTATAAATGCACCGTAAATGCCACCGACAGACGAGTGATATTAATCAATTTATTGTGTACTGGTCATGCGCAAATGGCTTAGAAAACGTGTGGCTAATGTAATGGATGCTGCCAAAAAGTCTTTCGATTTTTTTTATTCCGATAAGGTCATTGAAAATCTTTCTGTAGTATTCGAGGTGGAGTAGAAAGGGAATGTGACAGGCAAGAAGTACCGCCATCTTGTAGCATTGAGAGTGCAATCATTAGTCTTGATGATGAGGAATTATGGAAGTTTTTAGAAGAGCAGAAAACTGTTATACTCAAAATAAAACATTATCCGACTTGAGAATGTGGTAGCTATCGTTCGTGCAAAGGTATAAATGAAAAGCGAAAATTTGAGAATATTCACCCGAAGAATTAGACAGACTTCTCGTGGAGTGCAAGCAGTGTAGTCTGTATGAACCGAGCACTCTCGTAGCTAGTAATAAAAAGTCTCTGCATTCATAGGAAGCTTTTTTACTAAATTACTGTAATTGGCACAGAATGGCATTATAGAATTAGCAGAGACGCAATGAGCATAAAAACAATTGTGAATTATTTTTTGGTAAATATGAGAATGAAAAGGTTAATTTTTTTACCACCTTCTCAACATTTTGCCTTAAAGGTCATAACTTCCTATTAAAAATTCTGCTGATGCTCCTGCAACTTGTCTTCTAGTGCACACACACACACACACACACACACACACACACACACAAAAAAAAAAAAAGCACCTTACTAACTGTGTCAATGTGATCACACCTAAGTTAAGGGGGAGGGGGCTTCAACGTAAAATTATAGTATTACAATTTTTGTCTACTATGCATGTAAAATATTGCCCATCTGAAACTCTTTGAAAAGAACTAAAAATATGGTCAGAAAACCATACCCACCAAAATTCTAAGGTGACAATGTCAAGAAAACCTTACCCACCCCTGCAAAACTAAACCCCTCCTACTTTTCAACGTTAAGTTTCAAAATTCACATACACATTCCTCAATATCTTGATACAAAGTGAACTATTGGACTTTTCTGAATATATAATATATATTTTTTTTTTTTTTAATGTCAGTTTTTTATGAAATTTTGAAAAAAACATGAATAACTTAACGGAAACATCACTGTAAAAAATAGTGGGAACAAATTAAGTTCTTAGAAGATTGACAGTTCCACTATTGAGATAATTGAGGTAAACCACAACACAAGTTATTCCAGCTGATAATGCCTGTAACAAGAAAATGAAGCATTAGTTCCATTGTAAACACAGATCCCTACACAAGAATTGAAACAAATAGATATTATGAATGTAGAAGCAATTGTACATTGAATTAAGCTCCAATTTAAAAGGTCTTGTTCCTCATCACAAAAGCACCCTGACTTATTATTGACACTTTGTTTGCTCTCCTTCTTCGACTCATTTATAGCTAGTACTCATATTTCATCTTCGAAGAGCACCTCTGGTGTAGAGGTAGTACCTTCAATAATACCTCTCCTTTGAAACTGTTTGATGGAACCATTGGCAAATGTAGTTACACAAGAAGCTAACCCCTGCCTAACATGCCTAAAACTGCTGTTTTCTGAAACTGTCTCCCATCCTGTTAGTTGTACAACATATTAAAAATAAATAAATATTGGTCTTTCAGAGAAGCAAAACTGTCAGCTATGAATATCATTAAAACATGATCTGCTTTATTGGTTAATTTAGTGGTGTTTTTAAAGTTGTTTTAACACTAACTTAGACATTCTCTTAGTGAAGGTGAAGGTAAAAGGTGTGGTAGCTAGTTTTAAATGGTTGTTAATTAATTTTATTTTAGGTTTGCAGCCAATACAAACACTAGAAACAGCATCAAGTTCAGCAGGAACTTCTGATTGTGTTGTTAACTCCTCAACACTGCTTTGATTCGCCTCCATTTAATGATGTGTGAGCCTTATGTGATCTAGAGAAATCTATTGATGAGACCTGTCAATTATCTCAGTGGATGAGAAGTTTTCACTAATTTCTCGACATGTTACACCGCCTGCTGTTTTACCCTTTACTGTGGTCCATGTGCTATCTTACTTCCTGTTTTGGACAGGAAAGATGAAGGTATGCTTCTAAACAAGCCCTTTTCAAATTGGATCAAAATTAGCAGCATATTGCCTTACCATCGAAATTGTCTTGCAATGGCTGACACATTAAAGTTATCTTTTGAAAATATCTATCAATACGGGTCGATATAATGTTCAGTGATAGTATTCATAATAAGATTACTGAAAATGAACATATTCTTCGGCAAATTTTAAGAGCAATCCTCTTTTTAGGAAAGCAAGGTTTGCCTTTTCAAGGTAATGCTGAAAAAGATTCCCTATCCAGTAATCCAAGTAATTTTTTGGCCTTGTTAAAGTCTTTTGCTGAGACGGACCCAATATTGTCTAATCATTTATATCATCCTCAAGCCAAAATGCACAAAAGCATCCATGCAAACTGGAGAAAGCAAGCTTATTATTAAATTTCTAATTAACACTACCAACATGATATGGTTGCAACTTAATTATTACAAGAGAGATGTGGCTATTAAGTAGGTGTGGTTATGTGGCTATTAAGTGGGTGTGGCTATGTAGTTATTAAGTGGGTGTGGTTATGTCTAAATTAGTTCAAGTAACTTCCCCACTTTAATAATCTGGCTATGAGCCTGGTCTGCCCAGTCTGACAATTCCTGAAGTATAGTGTTTGGAAGTTCAGGAAAGGATTCACTACCTCTACAAAGCAGTGAAGCAGTAAAACGCTCCCCCCTACCCCCAACTAAAAAAACCTAAGGAACCGCCATTAATTTTCGCTGACTAACAGGAGGTGGAGTAGCCTCCAGTCCAAGTGTTAGACTCCTCTGCAGCCTTCCTTCAAAATAGGGTTCTGTGAAAGGTTCAGGGACGCCTTTTAGCTCCTTTTTAGTCTCCCATAACGCCGGTTAGGATTGGAAATTTAAGAAACAACAGTACAACACTCGCCAACACTTCCAGCCTAAAAGCTTTAGTCCCACCAGCCTAAAAAGCCTCAGTTCCAACCTATCTAACCAAAAAAGCCTCCTTTTCTGAGTCATTGCAAAGCCCCTCCCATTACAGGAAGTACACAGAAGCAAAATAGCTGTAAAAAATAGTGTATTACGAAGCCTCCACTTAGTATTGGGTTGCATGGTTTCGGACCATGTTTATACATGGTATAAGAGTACTTTTTATGGTATTTGCAGGAAACTTTCCTGCAAACTTTTTTTTCACAATCATTACCCTTTGAGTCTCAGCTCATTTTATTGTACTTTACCAGTCATATCAAGATGTTACATTGGCTTACCCAGTTCACTTGTACATATATTGGTTGTATGTACATCTGATTTAAATAATGTCGTCTAAACATGCTACTCGTCAATATTTATTTTCTTCATCAATATTATTCAGTAAGCTTGGCTCTCACAAACTCTATTTAACTTTTGGTTATTTAAGTCTTCTAGTAAAATGTGACAGCTATTTTGACAGCTATATGTACTAGGTAATGATGTGAGCTAGCGATAATATGCACACTGCTAAAATGGTTTATTGCTACTACTTTTCTTTACTTTTTTTAACTTTAGAATTGCCAAAGGCTATCATAGTGGTCTAACTATTTAAAGCTTACATTATGCTACTAAATTTTGGTGGTACATTGGGTAGTGTTTTCTGGCTTAACCCATATAGTGCCTGTGAGGATATATCCTGTTGGCATTCAGTTTATTATAGCTATAGCTAATAAAAATTAGTTGATTCTTTTTTTTTTTTCTTTTTTTTTTCTATTCTTTTTATTTATTTTAGGTTAGACCCATTTAGTTGCCAAAGAATGTCTTAATCTGCATATGCAAAGAGATTAAGAATGTATTCTAGTTGTATATGTCTGTATGTGTTGTTTTTGTGTTGTTATGGATGTATAATAAGTAGTTATATGCAGTGCTAGGCAATAACACAAGGCCACCAGAAGGTTTCCATAATGGGAAGGCTCCCATTCACGTGATCATAGCTTAAATTATTCCCACCAGTAAAGATTTTATCTAGAACATTGCGAAGCATACAATCCAGATTACTTGATAACCCTTTACCAATTACGGTTATCTTTAAAAGCAGGGAGGTTCTGTCCTTTTTAATTGTAGTTGAGCAGTCTGCTGTGATGAAGCATACAACTATAAAGGCTACAGATATAGAGTTACTTTGATATAGAGATTCCAAAAATAATTAGTTTTAGCTATTTATACCAGCAGCTATATGAATAACACCTTGAAGGCTTAGTTTTAGATTTTTCTCTTATGAATTTAGGTAACTGTGGCATGATCAGACAGTCTCCTAGACGTTGCCACAACAAACCATTAGTAACCTTGTCAACCATTCACGATTATGTCATCACTAATTAACACTTGTCACGGTCCATTGATTCAGACTGAATGTTGTGTATTTATGTCTGTGTATGTGTAATAATAACTAGTCTTACCTCTGGACTAAAAACAGTCAACAAGTAACAACTAAGAGCGCTACGCTTGTAAAGCTACAACAGTATATATTACAGTAACTATTCTTTTCTTTTTTTTTTACACTATATTAGTGTAAAAAAAAAAGCTATCATAATATAGTTACAACGGAGTATTTAGTTTTAGTTTTTTTCCTCTCAAATGTTTTAAAGTACTTGTTGGCTTTCTGTCAGCAGTAGCAAATTTAAAATATTTGCTATATTATTTTCATTGTTTAGTAGCTGAATAAAAGTCATTGCTACCTTTGCAATCAGACACATATGGCGTGATGCTTGTAATTTCAGCTATTTGTAATTAAGCAAAATTCATAAATTCACTGACCAAGATGCAAGTAAGAACAGAAGGTTTCTATTGCAGCACATGTGAGGTATCATGTAGAGTGCAAGGCAGCTTGTTTGTTTCACAGATCAATAAAGGCTGCTGATTGCTAAGTTTTGATGCTTACAAATAAAATTCTCAATGGTATTGCTATAGAATCTGTTGCTCAGAATCTGCTTGAAAATTCATGAAGTATGTGAATGCAGGAGACTGTGAGTTTTCCAGGAGAATAAATGCTTGTATTTTTAACAATGGCTAATTTATTGCAAAAAATTTCTTCAAAGCATGTAAATGTCTTAAAAAGCTTATAGTAGCTACATTTATAATATAACCATTTCAAAACGTTTTAGTTGTTTACTAGAAATTAACTATGAGAATGTTTTCTCTAACTTTTACCTCCCAAAGAAGTGGATAGTTTGTGAGGTGGTTGCAATATCTAATCCAGAACAATCAATTTAAATAACAGTTGCCTATGGCTCAAGTCTGGTACTGTAAACATTCTCTTGCAACTAATATCCTCACATGAGCTAGAATTTTTGCACAAACCGAATAAAATGTCAGTTTAGAAAGGTTAATCACATCAAGCATCTTTACAGATAATATGGATGTCCTTGGATTCTTATCATTCAACTGGTAAGTACATAACTTTCTGTAAGTAAACTTTAAAATGTTGCTGTAAACAGATATGGTCGAATTTGTAAAACTTAAAAATTATATTTTTAGTTTCAGTTAGTACAAAGTAGCTACCTGTTTATGGTAACTAGTTCTGTGCAATCTCAGTTTACTCCAAACCTCACCTAATTGTATATTAGCTTAACCTTTTGTTTAATTTCTTACTGTTTTATACCCTTGAATATAAAACACTGTATTTAATTATGAAAACATTTCAACTATTTTCATTAAGAACAGAACACTTTTGTATCAGTGCAAGACCTAGTGTCTATATGTACCAAATTAGTTTTACAAGACACCCTCAAGTCTATAAAAACAATTTAACTTAACATAATGTGAAAATGTTTACTTTAATTGATGTCTTAATGATGATTCATTCTATTTGAACAGACTCATATGTTATAAAGCTCATCATTATTTCAAATTAAGTTCATTCTATCTTCATGACAAATATCATGAATGCAAAAGCAACTGAATGAAATAAACTGAAAGTGTGTGTGTTCAAAATTAAAATTATTGTACCTATTTTTTGAATATCTGAAAGGTATAGGGTTTGATTTTAGCAATGAGACAGCTTCAGGACTTGTGTTAAAGCTAAGAATGGACTAACTTGCTATATTTATATAGCTATTACTTTTATATTTTTGATGTACTTTTTTTGAAGATGAAAACATTTTTGTAAGCTAACATTTCTAATATTTTTTAATATATTTATCATCATCATAAGAACTAAGCAGTAAGGAATTTACAGGACTCAATACCTGGGAGAGTGAGAGGTGTCACTTCCTGCATCAACCTCAATTTCTTTCTACTCACATAACTTTATTAATGAAATGAATATAATGCAGCTCAACTCCCTTCACTTGACAACAAATATGACTTAGATACCTCCAATAGAACATATTTTTAACATATTCAATGAGTGTATAGAAATTTAGACTGTCATTGAATATCTACTCACATTATACAAAATTTACTGTAAGCTCTCAGTCAGCTAAATAATATGTGATACACTAAAGTATTGCATTCAAAACATGTTTTGTAATTGAAACATAAAAACGCATTAATAATCTAAATCACACAGTAATGCTATAAAAACGAAATGGAACATTTAAACAACTAATTAATTAAAGATAGAACTACTTATTAGGATAATAGAGAGAAAACATCTGCAAATCAATTTTGTATTTTATGAGTTAGGGAAACAGCTATTTTGGTGGCAATTTTGGAGGTAGTTTTGGTGGAACGGTCTGTACTTCTTTCATGGATACTGAAATAGCAAATGGCAGGCTTGAATCATTTATTATATGAGGAGGTATGGGAGGTGGCAGAGAAGAATTAGCAAGCTCAGAACAAATACGTAGTTCAGTCACCTTCACATTTGAAGGAAGTTTTCCTATAGACATAGATCCAGTTATTTACAAAAACGATTGTCTCTGGTATGACTGTATTATACTATGTATATAGCAATAGCCATAATGTTTGTGCAATAGGATTTATAGGTAAGTACATATTATAACTATGTGTACAAAGATGGATCTTTCCATATCTATAATGTTTACATTACAACTGCAACCAAATTGTTCCCAGAAAGCATTGTATTGCAAAAGTGTCTACAAACGTATTCTTTATTTTTAACGACGTACCAGTTGCATATACTTGCATTATGTTGTGTGACAGTTGGTGTTGCTCCATAGATGAGAGGATGTCTGCTACATGTCTCCAAGTAAGTGTTATTTCATTATCTTCACATTTCCTGAGCCATGCATCACACACTTCAACTAGTCCATCATATGGAACTGCTACACTGGATTCTATCTGGTCTAAGTAATCTTTGCTGATTCCAATATGGCTGCCAAGTTGTTTAAAGTACTGTGATATTGACTTGAGCTCAATTAACAACGTGTCCAAATTTAATAATTCATCTGAAACAAGAATTAAGACATGCACATTTTTTTTTTCAGCAGGCTTTGCCTAACTGGCTGATAGTCAATGTAAGAATGGTACCATACCTGCAGGATGTAACTGTATATTTACTTTTGAGTATTTAACTTGGCTAAAAAAGTCTGTTTGTTGTTTTCCTTCTGATACTTGTATATCTGCATATCGCTTCTGCAAGAAAACATTTACATAATTGAATCTATTGATTAAGTAAGAATACTGCAACTATTTTGTTCCCAATCAGTCATTATCATGTTGTTGTGCTTAATTTAAGCTTAGCTTAAAATCAACCAGTTGATTTTAGAATGTTCACCAAAAAGCATCAAGTCAATATTCTGTGCTTATGGGGACAATAGTTATTGCTTGATTAATTACTTGTGTGAATTTTAACATTATAGCTAAAGATTCAATTTTATCCATGGCAGTCGTTTTTAGTGGTGTGATTCAAACACTTATACCTTCCAACAACAAATAAGCAAGAAAAATATTTATTTTAAAACTATTTAAAAAAAATTTTACAGTACAAATGACTTTGAAAATAATTTTTTCCCAAACTGTTCCATTTTTCCCAGAGCCTGTCACACATTTATGATCCACATATTTTCCAGTAGGTTTAATTGCAGGTTGGTTGGCTGTTTTCAGTAATTAGAGCAATTTTGCATTAAGTCAGTGGTCTTTGTTTGATCTCCAGTAACTAGCAGAATGTGGCTTAAATACTTACTATAAAACATCACACTGTGGTGCAACCAGATCAACAGCTGCTATTCTAACTATTGACAACATCTATTAGTAAATGGTTCCTGAGTAGGAACTGTTACAGTGAATAGCTCTCCAGTCATTTACTTGCTTCTTGCCACTGCTCCTGAGGTTTTGCTATATATTATTAACTTATAAAATATGAAGACAAAGAATAAATTGAACGAATATAAGAAGGTTGAAAAGGAAATCATTAAGAGATAAGATTTTATGTTATATTTGATGACAATTTTGGAAACCTATGCCTTATTCTTAAATTTTGTTTCTATTATCGACTAAATAATATTTTACCTCTGACTCTGATTTTGCAATACAGTGCTGAAACTACTGGACCCACTATATCATATTATAAGATAAATATGACTAAGTAATAAATGAAAATCAATCAACTTATTACTCTGTCTTTTAAACTCTTTACATAAAAGTATACAATTGTTACTAGTAACAGACAGTTCATTCACCAAGTATATACATCCCATGTCATTGGCTTACCTTGTTTTTATTGGATTTTGAAGGTATTTGAATGGAGTCATAACTTTGAGCATTTCTTTGAATGACTGAGTATGCCTCTGTAGAATCATTCTTATTGTTCATTATATTAACAATGTAATTATATCCACCACAAGACTAATAATTTTAGCTTTACCTTCGATCTTTGAACTGGATTCTGGTTTTTTATGATTCCACTATGAATATGGTTATAAGTATCCTACAGGATTAAATTAAAGCTATTAACATACCATTATCTATTTTAGGTCATTATAATTCAAACTATACCTGAATAGGTGGATTTGAATTTTGCCTCTTGGAAAGTTCAATGTGATTATATATCGTATCCTAATAATGCATCAATGGAGCATTCTAATTAAAATTAAGTCATAGCTCACTAACCTGATCATTTGGTTGGTTTAGATCTTGTCTAGTTTGTGATCAAAAAGGCAATAAATAACTATACGTGAGCAGTACAATGGAATCATCTTACCTTGAAAAGTAACCTTCAGATTTGTCTTCAAAGAAAAAAAAATTGATAAAATCTCAAATCATTATAATTTTGACTTACTATTTTTGGCTTTTTTCCATGCTAAGAATATAGCTGACACCCCACCTAGAATTAATAAAGTTAATGCCCCAACTACACCAATAATTGCTCCCAATAGTACAAAGGTTGATGACTTCTCCGCAGATGATGTAATATGGATTGTTGAGTTCATTGATGGTAAGTCTAAGATTTTTTAAAATTAAGATTGTCAAGTAAACTAATCGAGACAATATCAGAGGGGAAATTATTATTGATGGATTTATGTTATCAGATTAGCTTCAACTGAAAGACAGAATAGAGGACAATTTGATTAAAAAAAATTGACATTAAATATGCAACATTGTTTGTAGTTTCCATGGCACTGTAACATTAGATAGCCAAGTATTTATTCTCATACAATCTTGTATCAATACAAGTTAAATCATTGAGTAATAACGGAGTCCTATTATTGGGTGTATTACTGCTTGGTTAGTGTGCAATGCTAACAAAATAATAGTAATGTTTTTTTCTAAAAGCCAAGAATATGTTTATTAGCTATATATTACATATTTAGCTATATTATGTATACACTTAAATATGACTATTGACCACACTAGCTAGCCAACATACTATTTAAGGTTGTTGTATCAGGAACATTAGGTACTGTGTTTGATTTGTTGTTAGAACAATGCACAGTCTCATTATGTAATCGTTCTCCAGTCAAAATGCTGCAATCTATTGATTAAACAATGGAAAGTTTGTTAGCACAATAAATTGTTTACAGAGATAGCTACATAAAATATATATTGAAGATTGTTAAACCACTTCAATAAGAAGATAACATAGCCTATCTATTTATTACAATAATAATAACATTATTAATGAAAATAATAATAACAATAATAATAATAATGGAGCACCAAAGGTGCGAACCCTCAGTGCTACTAAACATATAATCTCAGACCAAAAGAACAAGCAATTTGTTCGCTATTTTAACCAATATAGCTCAAGCAATGAAAATAGAAACCCTGTCTTCATAAGAGAAGACAATAAACAGCAAGAAACACACTCTGGTATACGTTTTCAATGCTAGGGGCGTTATCCACACGAGCAAAGCAGAAAGCTTCACATTTTCTCAACAATTAGCCTGAAATTTAAAAAATTAGCACAATGAAAGGTCCTAAATATTCGTTCTGTGTAAGTTCATACCTAAATCAATGGTTAATTGTCAGCAATCTCCAAAATCAGAGCGTGACGGACAGACAGACAGATGGACAGACAGATAAACCAAACAGACAAACAGACAGGATGACTAGTATAACCCCACATAAGTGCACGAGGGTTAATAATAATAATAGTAATAATAACTAGTGATGTGATGTGCTTAAGCACAAAGGGTGAGCGAGCTGGTTTGGAAATTCAAATTTGAATGCCAGCCTCTAATAATATTTCTTTGTTAGTTAAAATGTTCTTGTTTAATTATTTTATGCTATTCTTTAGCAACACAGAACATTTGTTCACTGGATATACCAATTTCTTGTGCCCGCACTAATGTTAAGGTTTTAAAGTAGCCTCCGGGGATGGACATGCATTGTGCTCTGTGAATTTGCCATAATATATATTTTTTTATTCCACCCTAATCTTCACAATGATATTTTTTAGGTACATGACCCGTGAAATAACTCACGATATTTCACAGTTGTTATTTCATGCTATACTGCACAAGCTCATTATCCCCGTAGTTATAGCAACTAAAATTGTCACTTTTCCTGCTATGTCCTCTTGAGTAGTCCTCTAGTACTAACTATAGTAGTGAAGATATCTAGTGTGGAAGAAACAACTTATTACGTTTGTCAAAGTGATATGGCCAGATATTTCACTCTCAAGCTTTATTTTCACTTGCCTCTGGCTCATGAAAATAAATTGGCCTGCTTGTGAAATATTTCTCCATGTCACACTCTCACTCATGTAATAAGTGTTATATTATTATATTAGTACCAAAATTGCAATTGAGATTCGTTAGTGAGAGTCTTACTTTGCTCGGCCAATAATAATAATAATTAATATATTTATTATAATTATTATTAATATATTACAATTATTATTGTTATTATTATTAATTGTTATTATTTTGTTCTAGTTATTATTGTTTTTGTTACTTAATTATCGTTATTATTATGGACTAGGTGATAATTATGTACTTAATTGGTACAATTTGCTACAATAATTAATACTTACTGATTTAAACTACTTACTGGTAATTGATGTTGTAGGTAGTGTGTCATCCCAGAAGTCTATTCCCCAAGTCATATTTATATTTATGCATTGAATAATCTCATTATTAGGTGATAAATGTACAGTCATTTGGTTGTTGTTGGTAATCCTGTACAATAACATTGTAGATGCTTCTACCAGCTGACATTCTAAATGAATAAAGACATTCGTCCATTAAAAGTCATGAGTAGTTAATGTAATTAAATTATTATTGAATTCAATCTTTAAACTTCAACAGTTACATTTGAACTAATCTGAACACCAAATCCCAGTGTTTGTTTCAAAACTACATAAACTATCACATTTGCATGCATTTTGAAACTTACTTAATACAAAAGTAGAATATATCCTGTGTGGGCAGTCATTGAGTGCTATAGTGATGTTGTGTACTGTACTGTTATCAGTGTTGTGGATGATGAGACCTTCCTGTGTGTAGGATTCAGGAGGATATACTATTATCATGTATCTTGAAGTATTGTAGTAGGATGGCGACCATGTTACTCTATAACTGGAGGAACCTCTCGTAGTTGGGGTTAGAAAAATTTCTGATAGCTCCACACTGGACTCTATAAATTATAATGTGTAATAAAACATGCATTTCAAGTTCAAGAATTAATATTCACTTTATTATAACGATTATGATGAAAGCTTTTATCAAAACATGACAATTTCAGTAGTTAATATGAGATTTTGACAGTATTGTACCACAGAAATAGTTACCATTACTCTATATTATTGATAGGCACACTCTCTGTGTTGTAACACACTCACTGTGTTAAGTTTTATGACAAGTGGAATATTTCACGCTTCTTTTTCAGCCCTCTTATAGCTAACTATCATTAATTTTATCTCACTATTTCTCAGGTTTTTTTATACTTAATTTTAAAAAAATTGGCTGTGAAAAGCTAAAGACAGATTGAATACATTTAAGGAAGTAGAATTATTATTTGATATAGCTATATTCTAATCATCACTTTACTTACTATCGAGTGGGTAATATGTGAGGGTGTCATCTTCACATTCCATAGTGGCAGAAAGTGTAGCTTCAATAGTCAGGCTGGTCAGAATGAAGGATGAATTACCATGAATTAGTTGAGCTCTTACAACAGTATTATCTAGTCTAGTAGATTTCATCCTCTCTTCTGGAGCAAATACTGCATGGAAACTTAAAACTGGAGAAATTTGGCTACTACTCATACTAGTGACTGTCCATGATACGAATGGTGTTTGTTGGGAGCATACAAACTCAGCTACATCAGAGTAACACAGAGTCCTAGTCCTGTTCACTTGGTACAGAGCAGCAAAACAATTACTACAAGGACAGATCACAACAAGCCAAAGCCAGAACATGTCTAGTAGCATGATATGTTCAATAGAATCTTTAAGCTAACAATTAAAAAAAAAGCATGCATTCAAAACACGAACTTCCTACTTGAAATATTTCATTCAGGAAGTGGGAAAAGGTAACCTTACAATGATTTACCAGGTAGAGCACTGCATTGTAATTGTATTGATTGAAAAATATGTAGCAATTAGAAGAGGATTAAAAAAAAGTAAGATTTCAGAGTAGTGAATTATCAAAGACCAAAAAAAATTAAAGACAATTTGTGAATGAGTAACCTATGGAAAAAAACTTATACAACAAGCTTTTTTATTCAATATCATTGAACTTATTGAATGCCATTTTCAGAAAATTTTAAGAGAATTTTTAAAAGTGTGATGTTATAGTATTTATCAATGGCTTACACTTTTTGCTAAAATAAGTTACAATTTAGCCCAATGTCACAGAAGACTCTGGTTGGTTCTTTTGAGTCCTTGAGTGAGATCTTCACCACTGGATATTGCTGTCATATCGTCATCTTCCAAGTAGTTATGGGAATGTACTGAGGAGAAATATACAGCTATAGCAGCACTATGTTAGTATATTTGCAGCTGACTGTATTTTGGGCATGTCCCTAAACTTTAAGACTAAGCCATAGTCTTCTTCTAAAACAACTAGCAGGTATTATAAGCAATTAATAAAAAAAGTTTTAAATGTTAGTTAATACAAATTAAAATAATACACTATTTTATTTGACAATTAGCTACTTATATAAACTCAAGAATAAATGCATCATAAGACATATTAAGTACTGTAATAGTTAAGTATCAACATAGCATTTTTGAGCATTACCTAAGTAATTATTGTATTTATCTTATAAAAATATTTATTGATAGAAATTTCAAAATAACTATTTATAATGTACATTGAAGTGCTAAATATCTACACAGCTTCAAACTGATGCTCAATATTTGAAAGTGTGATTGAAATGGTATTATGTTGAACTAGCAAATACCCAACCACAAAGTGGCGCCTAAATGTTCAAACTTTTGCAAGTAAGGAATGTTGTAGAAAAGGATATTGGTAGCTATCCATTATTTAAGTTATCCTGTACCACTTGTTTATTTTATCATTTTTCTCCCTTACTCTTTCAGACCCCTTTCCTACCTTCAAAATCATTCTTTCTGAGTCATAGATTCCCTAGGTTTTAACAATGAATGGTAGTATTATAAAAATAAAAATAAAACAATTAATTCAACACAACTTTCAAGATCCAAAATTGTCTCATATGTCATATTAAGTTTATTTGAAAATGTGTAAGAGCATGGAAATTATATAGATGGAAAACTTCACTTGGCAAAAAAAATGGGGTGGGAGGAGGTGGGCGCGAAGGGAGACCTTGTGGTTAGATGCAAAAAGGGGAAAATTGTGATTAACAATAATTACATCACTAAAATTTTGATTACATTATATAATACATAAACTACTTGCTAGTCTAACTCGTTAGCTATCACTGTGTGACTACTAAGTCATATTTACTTATGATCGGACTATTTGCCTACACACTACACATACATAGATTTATTTCTACATTTGCTGAGCCAAGGACACAACCACTACACACAGCCACCACATAACACACACACACACACACACACACACACACACAAACTATTGTTCAGGTGTACTCTACTCATAACAACACACATACCGCACACCATGTGAGAGTGTAAAATTTTATTCTTTTTTTCCTTCCCCATTTCTCAGTATTCAGGAGTGATGGAAGTTGGGGAGCCCCCCCCCCCCCCCCCCCCCCCCCCCCCCCCACCCCCCCCCACCCACCCCCCACCCCCACCCCCATGCCA
>WLWI01001850.1_pt1 | contig 18249 bp, 9 predicted proteins | sample 6701501 | NCBI WGS metagenome assembly WLWI01 (sample SAMN12718690, study PRJNA515312) | sponge metagenome | isolation source: marine sponge | host: Mycale hentscheli | place: New Zealand: South Island, Marlborough, Capsize Point | collected 2014-11-01
TGGCGGCGAGCCCGAAAGAACCGCGGTTTACCCCCCCCCCCCCCACACTTTTTTTTTTTTTTTGCCCCCCCCCCCCCCCCCCCCCCCCCCCCCCCCCCCAGCTGTGATTGGTTACCTGGTATTGTTGGGTTACAAATTCAAGGCTTTTTCTTATTAAACAGTGATGGTCCAGGTGCGACTTTGGGTGCCCACACCACTTGGTGTAAGGAAAGGTCATGTTCTCCTGCGAGTTCTTAACCTTGCTCCAGGAGCTTTGCTTGCGCAGCTCACAGTGCCTGTTTAGTGTACAGGCATCCTGGCTCAACCAGGTGTCATAACCACTAGTGATTGCAAGAGAATCTGCATTTGTATGATGGCCAAGGTATGTATGGCTCATTAAATCACAGGACTATCTCTATTTCCTAATGATGGTTGTGGCCACTATAATCCACCTCTGCCATAGGGGTATGGGTTATGATTAAGTTAGTAAAGGTGTGTCATTTGTTTATTACATGTAACAGGATGTAGTGTTTTTGCTTTGACTATTATTATATTTATCTGGTGACAATATACTGACATGTGTAGGAATTGCATTTCACAGTTCTAATTTAGTGAAGTGGCCCTCCAGGCACATTTAATTTTTTAATTTGTTCGTAGCAATAACAATGTTATATATGGGGGTGGGGATGAAGATGGGGAATAAATTTGAAATTAGACTGTTGTACTAAACAGTAAATAGAGTTTACCCTCAAATTGATAGTATAATCGTATTTCAGCTTCTTATATCTTTCAAATGTTGACACATAATCTATCTTTCGGTCATTGAGGCGTTCTTGTCTCAGATCAGCACAGTCTCTATCTTTCAATTGTTAACCATAGTATTTTTTTCAACTACCTTACCTGTCTTAATTACCAATTGTTTCATTAATCTCAAAAGATAAAGGATTAAAAAAAAAAAAACCAAAAAAAAACCCCAAAAAACAAACAAGACATACTTATGGCACGTAAATTACCCATTAAAAATGAACAGGGAAAATTGTTGTTCAATTGAAATAGCACAGAAAAAGTGAAATAGCACGGGGGGAAAGCAAAATAGCACAGTAATTATGTGAAATAGTTGCACATGTGTATAGGATTGGTCTTGGTTCAAGTAGGTTCTAGTTGGAGACTATGCTATTCTTTAGACCAAAAGTTCTATCCATATTAGACAGAATTAGTCCGACAGATTTGGAGGTGCCATATGTTGAGAAAAAGTTCCAAAGGAAGCTAATCTTTAAATCCAGAGATGTGAGTAAATAATACATAGCTAGCTACAGTGTAAATAGCTGGCCTACTATTAGTGAGTGATAGCGCACAGATAATTTGTCACAAGCAACTGAAATAGCACTCAATTTCAACCGTGTTGTTACCTGTGCTATATGAAAAAATTGGTATGTATGTTCAGGGTCAATTATTACAGTTGGCCATTGGACAACTGTCCACCCAATTTGATTATATGACCCGAAAAACTTGTGTCTTGGACTACCAGCATAGCCACCAGAAAACCTATTGTAGCATTTTGTAGCTGTGTTTTCTAACTCTGCTTCTTCAAACACAAAATCATCCAGTGGCTGTTCCCGTGGTTCCAGTGTAAAAAATGCCCATGGACTGTAGCAATTTTCTTATGCTATTCATTTGTTGACAGTCTGTCAGCTCAAACATTAGTTTCCTTGCAGATAGTACTGACTATAATATGGAGAAGATGAACTAATTGTTACCATTTAATGCATAAACAATCTTTTTGAGGAGCAAGCTAGTCTTTTTGGCTGTATTAGTAAGGCCTTGAAGTTAATTGGTATTGAAATTTAAATACTGAATCTGTTCTCGCTGTGTCTGAAAGGCCTGATGTTTTTAGGTTGGTGATTGATGGAGCAACAGTATATATAGCTAATCAAAAAGGAAAGGTACAGTGTTCTTTGCTTTGACTCCATTGGTCCTGGTGCTATGCACATCAGTTAAACCTCACATGTAAGCTTTTCAGATTCACCCTCATACAAGATGCTATTACAGCTCTATTACAAGAGTGTAGCCAGGAATTTTGATAGGGGGTTTCGATTTGAGAAAAATCTGGCTAGTGCGAATCAAATTACAGTAGACGATGTGGGTTTTTAAGTGGTAAGCGGGCTGCTTAACAACCCGTGTCTACGGTAGTATGAAAAAACTGCACACTATTTTTAAGACTAGTTCATTCATTTTAATTAAAATGTTCATGATTAAGGATTATACGCGCAGTTAAAAAGTTTGCTAGAGTAATGAAGTTTACTATTGTTTATGTTATCCACTTAAAAAAAATAGAACACATGCTACACACAAAAGGCAGCATTCAGTACAGGAGGAGGTACTGCCTCTACAAAAAAAAAAACAATCAACTATTCCAGTATTAGTTCCTTATTATGAAGATATTGGACCTGTAAATAATAGTCTTTTTTCAAGTTAAAGTCTAATAATATTCACTGAAACATTCATTGGGTCAGTATACACAAAAATGCTAAGCCTTTTTTATTTAGTTTGCAGGCTAGCCTCTCCTACTTACTATATGTCTCCACACAAACAATCCTTCAATAAGCCCTAGTTCAGCTACTCATTTCTACCCTTGAAAAAACGTTTTAGATGGGACATCTCACAGCCAGAGTTGCGTTTTCTTTAACAAACTGTTGACGATATTATACCGGAAGCAAGGTGAAAAATGCATTAGTAAGTTCGTTCTTCTATTTTTTCTTCTTCTCATTTCAATTTTCTGGGGGTGGTTGATGCATTGGCTGAGATCTGACCTGTGGATGACATAGACCAGAACTCAAGTTATGATACTCCTCTATCCCTAGGCAGCTAGCCTGAGCACATGATAATCGTCCGTGAGCCTGAATAGATAGGCAGTGAGCCTGAGAGGTTGATGATAGATCTGCAGCATGCCTGACCATGTGATGATTGATTAGGCAGTGAGCCTCAGTATGTGATAACAGACTGGCTGGTGGCTTGAGCATGTGATGATAGATAGGCAGTGAGAGTGAGCCTGAGTGTAGGCTTGGGCCAATTATGCCAGCAAACTTGGAGCATAATAGATGTGCCAAAGATCGAGCATAATGCCAGCATAATAGGTGGTTTTTGAGGATTTTTTAATCACCTGATTCTGATGAATGCTTATTTTCTCTCCTTATGCTTCTTTTGAGAAGCCTGATGAAGCTCATTTGAAGACATTTAGAAACATTCATTACACTTAATTATAACAAGCGCTAATTCAAGCTTCTCTCTCTCATGGTACATTTTCTTTGAACATTCAAGTTCACATCAAATGAAGCATAATTGGCCCAGGCCTAGCTGAGGGTGTGATGACATGAGCCTGAGCATGTGACAATAGGCAGCGAGCCTAAATGCGATGATAGATAAGCAGCAAGACTGATAATTGGCACTTGAGCATTGAGCCTAACAATACCATGTTGGCAATGAGCCTGGCATAATATCCCAGCTTGCTTGGGTGAGATAATTAAATGGGCAGTGGTGCAAATGACTCACAAGGAAGACAATGTCGTAATTGCCACAAAACCTCTAACCTCCCCTTCGCCCCTATTTAATCACCCTGCACCCTTAGCTCCCCCAATATGCATGTGTAACCCTAATTTAACCACTTGTTAGAGCTAGCCCCAGGGGAGGCTGAATCAGAAGTGCTGGGCACTGGCTAGATGTCCCAGGGAGGTCGGTTCCTGGGGGCTCATGAATGGACTCTGTGGTGCCATGAGTCTCTGCAGATGTCAGTACCCCTTTCAAGTAGGGTTTGCTCTCAATAGACTTGATTGCATCTTTGTCAGCTGAACCACCATATGAACGTGAGGTATATGACAAACATGAGGTACCGTGTATACTACACATGACAGGGCATGTGCATGCCCCAGGGTCCCTTCCTCCACCCCTCCCTCCCACCCCATTCCATTTCATTAACTACATTTAACTACTGTACATTGACAAAGAATAGGACACTGATCTTGTTAAGTGACCACAGCTTTGGTAGTCATTCAGTACACCTGGGATTCTGCAACTGACAAATCTAGGCAGCCAAGTTGGACCACCATACCTCAAGAGGATTCCGATTGTGTTAATAGTTGAAACTGAAGTAGAGTGAGCCCATAAACAAGATGTAGAGTCAAATGGATTTGATGGCTTATTTCTAAACTTCAAACTACACTTGTACTATCAGACTAAAATGGGTTTATTTTAAAACTTATTTTAAACTTCAGAGGAATTGTTTTATAGTATGCCCCCATTACCAATGAGATTCCCATGGGAAAACACTATAGCTAATAGTTAGATTAAGAAACGAACACAAAATTTGTGATGAGTAATACCAAAAAGCATGCTATAAATGCTGCTGAGCATGATTACTTCAATAGATTCATGCAATAAACCATTCAGAATGTTCACATGTGATTACATTCTAAAAAACATTTTTTTCACTTGCTTTGCTTGAAAATTCCGTTTTTTTGAGTGTCTAGCTTACTTCACTCACTTGACAAATAACTCATACCTGTTTTTCATTAAAAATAACTCGAATTGTGTGTTACTTGCTTCGGTTGCCAGTTAACAACAACAACAACAACAATATCATAATAAAATAATAACAACAACAATAATAATTACAGCAACAAAAAAATGGTGGCAATGGAGAATAACAATAATAATAAATAATAATAATAATAATAACTACAGTGATATGCTTGAACACATGATGAGCGAGCCTAAAACTACACTATTGTTAAATGATTCATTTTAACTTCTAAAGCTACTAAAAAAGTTGAAGTTTTTAAATTATGCACAGTAAAGGGGAATTAATGCCATAGTAACCACTCCTCACAACTGTTTAAATTGAAAAAAAAACAACAACAACAACAAAAAAAAAACAAGTCACATTATTTAAACATTTTCTTTGTGATATTCTTTAGCAAAGTAGTAGTTGTAATGCACAATACTTTCACACAACTGAACATAAGACTTACCTTCGTGGCTAGTCTAGTGGAACTGAATTTTCAAGTAAATACTGTTGCACAGGGCTTATAACTATGACAAATAGCGCATCAACTTACCACCACCACTAAGTCGAATAGAAATGGAACTCTGGTAAGTTTTTTGTTTTAACTGCACCCGCAAAAGAATTCAAAGCAGTAAGGATGATACAGGTAATGATCAATAAACCAGAGTATTCTGTTTAGTGAAGTTTGGGACGGGGTCGAACACCAAGCTATCACAAAAATATGAGAGGGTCATGTACAAATGACATACGTATGTCCCCACATATATAAACAAATATCCCTGATTCTCAATTTGATAACACTGTATAGTGTGTTGCTCGCTTCACTTGCTCACCAATAATAATCTCTATTTGTTTTCAAAACAATTTCGCTCTAGCTGAGAAAGCATATAAAAAAAAACTACCCAGTGAGCTTAACTCTTACTGGATGATATACTTGTACTTAGGAACATGTTGTCTCAAAAGCCAGTCTTGTTGTATCTAGAAATAATTTGTTAGCATCTTTGTAAGTGCTAAGTCTGGTGATTCTAGCTTTGACTAATGGACATAGCTAGACATTCAGGCAACATGGTTGTATCCACTGTGCATGAGGAAAGCTAAAATATACAACGGCTGTTACAGATATGAAATAGCTAATTTTGTATGAATTTGTGCTAATTATTTAAGGAACAATACTTGACTTCTGTAATAAAAAAAAAGTCACCAATCCTAATAACTTACATCATCCATAACTCTTGACTGAACATAATTAAAGTATGTGAATTCTTTGAAAATGCTGCGGAACTTTTCAGCTGATGAATAGGTTAAGTACTGCTAATTGATATTATTCTGACCACTTTTTATACATTCTTACTTTAAAAGGATACGTATTTCAGTCACAGGTCTCAGTCCAATGTGATCTCGGCTGTTGTCTGTATCGACTGGAAGCAATATACAAAGGTCAAATGAAAACATTCCATTGGCATTAATTCGTTAATAGGCTTTTTGCAGTGGTCCAATACTGGGTTTAAAGGTCATCAAATTCATTTAGTTATATGTATGCACATAGGGATTACTAACCCAATTATCAGATGTTTGATCTAGGAATCCTTATTATTGGGCTCTTTGTATTATATAGAACTGACTGACCACACCCACTAACTAGATAATGAGCAATATGGTGGAAATTAAATATCAAACCAGCAAGCTATAGAATTTTTGGTCATATCGAAAAGTGAGCCTTGCCAGTGACACAATAGTTTTATATGACAGAGGCTGTTGAGATTTTTTTTAAGGATGTAGCCAACATATCTTGTGTGTGACAACTATTGATTTGTGGTATAATAATATGATGTTCCAGTATGTCTGACTAAAATTAGGTAAGCTTTTGAAGTAAAATTGTTATCAGAGTGTCACTCCACTCAATGTCAGAAAACCAGTTTTCTATTCTTTCTTATAAGACAACTGGTTAGGAATTTTTTTCTCTTTTTAACAACCAATATTTTAATACTACATTATTACTCGTCTGATCGGGGTATTGGCACTCGTCCCAATACATACGACAGACTCGTGATATTTTGCAGTATTCGAAGTATAACATATTTTTATCATGTACTGAACTCAAGTACTCCCATAGAGATTAATACAAACGAAACTACCCCAATATTTTCCCATATTGCGTCCCCTTGGGCATTCTAACAAGTGTTATTGCGTCCCCTTAGGCTAATTTTATATTTTTAGGTTTTTTGTTAAGTCTTAATAATAATACATTAATTTGATATATCTGTCTATTGCTATGTAGGTATGTATGAATTGTAAATCACTTCATTTGTGGTTGTGTGTCATTAGGTGCAGCGGACATTGTGGTGAAACTTTGTGTTTGTGTTGCTGTAGGAAAACCAATACTTATTGTACAATTGGTGATTGTTGCTCCAGCAAAGAAGGACTGAGCACTTAAATCTTGGTTCATAGTACCACTCGATTGTGTTGTAGGGTATGAAGAAGATGGATTAGTTTCAGGCTTTTTGTGTGAGCTCAAGACATGAGACATTTCCTTTTGCTGTTGTAATGATGCTTTTTTATAGCTATTTAGACTTTGTAGATTTTTATGCCCAGTTAGTTGGATTATCTGTGTTTTGGTACACTATTCTTGGTAAGACATGTAACCATTGTTTTTCGAGCTGAATGATTTGTTTTTCCCCAGACAATCCAGCACTTGCAGCCATCCTTTTCATTATTGTATTGATTACACCAGCCGTACCACTTCCTCAAGTCGGATATTGTTTTCTTCTTTGTGTTACAATTTTTTGCCAAACATTTCCAACTCTTCATCGTCCAAACACACAGAAGAAGATGCTTCTTCTACGTGCTTAGTTTCCTCCGTTTGTCCGTTAGTATAGACTGGATTAGCAACAGTTGGTTCTATAGGGAGTTTCTGTAGATATTCAGATTGTTTCTCAATCATTTCAAGAACTTCGTCATCAACAAAATCCTGTAATGAAATATCTTCAGCCATAACAACGTTAGCTTACTGGTTTAGCTCCGGAAAAATTGTCGTTGCTAAGATTAAGTTTGCGCATGCGTACATGATAAATATGTTATACATACTTGAATACGCGAAATATCACTCGTCTGATCGGGGTATTGGCACTCGTCCCAATACATCCGACAGACTCGTGATATTTTGCAGTATTCAAAGTATAACATAATATATTTATATATAATCTATATAATAGTAAGAATAATACAGTAGGAGAGCTTTCGCTGTTTGAAAATTGATATGCTCATTATGTATCTGTTCAGGCTTGCTAGGAATGCCTGGAATCTAATGCGTGCAGCTGAGCGGATATCAGTGAACTTCATCCTCTCGAACCTCCTTCCTTTGAACTATGTATTTAATCACTTATTACTTATAATACACACACTTTTCATTTTATCTTAGTTACTTACTTTTTCATACTTTATTGTAACTTATTTTATTTCTTGTGTCTCTATTGAACTAAATCTAACTAATTTGTGGTTGTTGGGACTTGGCTGTCTCCGGCCACTATTACTAAGCGGCGGGATCTCAGAGATAACCATTTACTAAGTCCAGAACATCTGTGGGCCTTACAACCCCACAGCTCTTAGCAAGGATGTTTCTCTGGCAGGATGTGACTGCCCAGTATCCTTGTGTACTCTACTGATAATGAGCTTGTCTTCTACACTGAAAATTACAGCTAACGGAATTTTGTTACATACAAATAATTAGTAGTTGTTGTGGTTGTTATTTTTTTGCATTTTGTGCTAGCTGCCATCACAAGCAAAAAAAAAACAAAAAACAACACAACAACTGAAGTTGTGTCAAAATGTCAATTAGCTAGAATACTCATAATTCATAAGTATGTCTAGGAATTTCTAGTATATATATTTCGCCCATGCCATCAATATTTGCCTGCAGTATCTGCAAGAACCGTGATAAAAGGTTTCATCTTCTCTATGCTAGCTCAGGAGATTTTAGAAGTACAGCAGAAATGCCTGTTTAGATAACTAGAATAATATCAATTTTAAGAGTGACCCTTAATTACCCACTTCAATCATGCACTACCTCTTACAGTGGCAGAATCTTCCAGCAGACCATCAATGTCACTGTGCTTAACTAACACGTTGCCTCGACCTGCCCTCCACAAGACACGCTCAAATATGTGCAATTTGTCTCGATTAATGACTCCTGCCACAAACCTGCAAAGGATAAGCCAAAGATATAATTATGACGAGGATTATAATAGTTTTCCCAAAGAATTGAAATTTGTACTACATTATTAACATTGATTCAGTCATTCTCAGCTAAAATAATATAATAATAGGAAGAGGACACTTCAGCAAGAAGTCGAAACGTCGGGTTGAGTTTTAATTAACATATATCTTTGGTTGTTAGAACGAGAAAAATATGCTATTATTATTAACATTGTATGAGTGTAATAGAAATTACATAATAATTAGCTAAAGCAACAATTATAACTTAATGCCTTTCGGTTATTGCTACTATAAAAGTTAATAAAATAGCTAGATATGAATAATTTTAATTGGTAGTTATTCTTACGATAAAGTATCAGACTTGTAATCTTCAGTCAACTTATAATACTCATCAGATTCAGATACTAAAGATGTTGGAGAAGACGATCCCTGTCTTGACAAACTTGACAATTGTTCCACCTAAACACCGTAAGTACAGATTAGCTACTTTGAGCTTTTATGATTTGACAAGAGAATTCCCTACCTCTTCCAGAAATACATGTGTTTTCTGTAGAATGCTCTGCAGCTCAATCAGTTCAATGAGGGTCTTCTGAAGTGTTTCTTTGTTATGAAGAATTGCCTTTAAATCGCTTTCCATATTCTCAAGAATGCTTTCAATGTCAAGTACATCTGATAAATACAAGAAAACAAGAAATTGAAAAAAATATATCAGGAGAATAGTACTTTGTGCATATTTTCTGAGCATTTGTTGAAGATAATTGTGTCATTTTTGTGATAGCTATTGCTAAATGTCAAAATTTTACATTTTTACATGTTAGATTGAAACTTTCTCACTTAAAAGGGTCTGGAAAAAAGCAAAGGAAAAATGTGAAAAATCTTAGTTGTTACCTGGGAATCTAACCCAGGACAACTGGCAATTTAGTCACCAGTGCTCTAACCACTGAGCTACGACAACCCACAGCTTAGTGGTTAGAGCACTGGTGGCTAAGCCAGTGGTCCTGGGTTCGATTCCCTGGTGACAACTAAGATTTTTTTCACATTTTTCCTTTGCTTTTTTCCAGACCCCTTTAAGTGAGAAAGTTTCGATCTAGTTTTTATGAAGGGTCAGAACTTGACAATTTTTACATGTTGACAATGTAATTTGGAAGATATAGCTATTAGATATCTCCTAAAGATTAACTAAAAAAGCATAGTTACTACCAAATTTAAAATATTATTGTGATACCTCAGAAAGATGGACTGTTTATTAATATTATTCAAAATTTCTACTGCAAGTGATTTGATATCAAACATTAAAAAAACTCTATTTTCACATTAATATGAAATAATTAATTTCATGTGATAATTTGAATCTGGGAATTGTCCTACCTTGTGAGTCCGGTGCTTCCAAATCAAAAGAAGGATGAATATCAATGTCAGCTTTATCCAGCTGCTTCGTAAAGAAGCGAATTTTTCTCTCCATTTCATCACATCGGCGTACTTCATTGATAAACTTGCGTTGGAATATATTAATGTTAGCGTTTAACTGCCAGCAGGAGCAGGAGATAATAAAATATTATAGCCTTTAGCTGAAAATAAAGCTTATAACTTACGTCTCTGAACTGCACTTTGCCCTATAAAGATAGAATTATCAGTAACACTCCCACAAAAAACTCATTGAATGCTTCATAGCAAAAACCATACAAAAAAAAACAACAACAAAAAAACAAGCAAGCAAACAAACAAACAAACAAACAAGAAACAAACATTCATTAGCTAATAGTTATTACCTACCAGATAGGGGGAATAAGATTTTAGTTGGTAGCTATAAACTTTTGCAAAAGTTGTGGGTGCCATGATTTCCTTGTGGTAGCTAACCATCACTTGTGGTGAGGAAATGAAATATATAGAACGATGTTTGTTGTGGTTTTGTTGCCTCAATGCCAATTAAAACATGTGTATTTAAATGACGTGCCAGATTAAGGAAGTGAATTCCTTTCAATGTGATGACTTAAGGAAAGTTTTTGTAATCTTGTGCTAACCTGAATGTGTGCCAAGTCATTTGGAAGTTACAGTTAATAAAATGCTGAAGTAATCAATGCTTGATTACTTTTAATAGGAAGCAAATGGTACAGGCTTTTCATTGTATAGAGAAGCATTGTAACTAACTCTAACAAAAGCAAACTTAAATGTCCCATTCACTGAAGCCAGCTCAATGCTAGAATTCCTTGGCATTTGCTGACTTAGTGTTGTTATAATGAATAGCAAATATAACAGTAATCAGCAACTTAGCTTGCTCATGGAACCTGGAGGGATAGTCTTATTACATTAGAAGAGGTATCTTATTACACTTATTGGAGATGTTTTGTAATGAAAAAAAAAAGAAGGAAAAAAAAAGTACTGCTATGCCCATTGCTGTCTCTTGAACAGTTACTCACATTGAATAGCTGGAAATCTGACCTGAATTTAAATATCTATTAATTAGTTAATTGCTAGAGCAGAGCATCTGTCATTAAGTATGTGTGTGCACAAATTCTGAATGCTAGCTTCACGTATAAAATGCTTCATATACTTACCAATTCTCCTAATTCTCTGAGACAGTCGTAGGCAGCTTCGGTGGGTAAGTAGAGCTGAGCCAAAGTCATCTCCTTTGAACGAAAAAGTGACCCCATGTTTGTCAGTATCCTACCCTCCGTATAGCTAAGCCGAAACTCAATGCTTGGGTAGGAGGACTTATAAAACGCTGGAGGAATCTACACGCATGCGCCGAAGTAGACGGTTTTTTCCCCCACCCCCTCCTAACGTACACTTGCTCTGCCGAACCATTTCTTTGGAGGAACCCGACCGTTTCCGTTGAAAAAGTCTTAGCTCTCTTCTGATATCGTAGTCGGGTCTAGGGTGGCCAGAGGCTTTACCCATACCCGCAGTTGGGGCGGATTTGGTGTGCGAGCCGGTATAACATCGCTAGCAGTTTACGACTTGTTGCTCGATATTAACAATGGAAATCATAAAATTGGCCTAGTAAAAAAAAAAAAAAATGTATTTTGCAACTTCTAACGAGCCGGGGCGAGGCACAGGGAAAGGAGAACTCTGGTTAATGGGACTTAGTTAAGTTCTGGGTACGGGCTTGTTACTGCTATGATTGGATGGCAGAAGTAGTAGTTCGACCATCTCAGTTTATTCCCTTAGGTTAAGTAGAATTTGTTGCATACACACACACACACACACACACACACACACACACACACACACACACACACACACACACACACACACAAAATGCAAAAAAAAATTCAAATTATCTTGCTGCCGCTAGGCGGTCACGCGCACCTGGCAGAGCCAGGATGCCTGTGCACTAAGCAGGCACTGTGAGCCGTGCAAGCAAAGCTCCTGGAGCCGGTAGGAACTCGCAGGAGAACAGACCTTTCCTCACAGCAAGTGCTGTGGGCACCCGAAGTCCCACCTGGACCATTGCTGTTTCATGAGAAAAGGCCTTGAATTTGCACCCCAGCAAATGCCGTACCCAATCACAGCTGGGTGGACTGGTGGGGCTGGTGGGAGGCAGATGAAAACCAGATGGAAAAATTGCCTGAGTTGGGCTTGAACTCGGGACCGCGGCCCTGAGCCCAAGACACAACCACTACACCACACAACACACACACACACACACACACACACACACACACACACACACAAATAAAAATAAAAAAAATCTGGACTTGAATGAAGAAAAGGTAAACAACAACAACTCTTTTGTGACAACTATAGATATTATCAAGATATTTGGTAAGACATGACATTTGTCACTTTTACACTAGTGTATATATGCCTATGTGATGTAATGCATTTGTTACTAAAATATTAAATATTATTTTAGTTGTTTCAATGGACGTGTTTTAACCAATACTTATGAGATATAATATATCTCATAACTAGTCTATATTATAGACTAGTAATTTAATAGGTGTGGCTTTGTTGGGTAGGTACATAATCAGCTGCTGGAAAGATTTGTGGCTCTTCTACTGTGTATAGAATTTAGAGCAGAAATCTAATATGCTGAGAGACATTCTGGGAGTAAGAGAGCTTGAAATCAGACTCAATATATATAAACTAAAGAACATTTATCCAGGAGGCTCCTTATTACATCACAAGAGTGCAATTTGGTAAAAGGTCGTCATTGATGCAGCCCCTGTCACTTGATGTGTACATTAATATTGACCTCATTTTACCAGTCCTTTGAAATGCTGTCCTGTACATCAGCCCATAGCTGATAGTGTACTGCCAAGAGAAGGCTGTACATACTGGACTGCCTAGGGAGGATTCAGGCGGAAGGACAAAACTGTTCAGCAAGTAGCATCACTGGTGGTACCTCTATCAAACTTGTTTCCTCTGTTTTTTGTTGTCCTGAAAATATAGAAGTAAACCTTTCCTATCATTCTCCATTTTTTCTGCCATATCATCACAGAGCTAAAGGAGCCTTACCATTGATGACTAATCATGTAGCCACGCCACTCATGAATATTGTTAAATTTTCATGTAAATTCTACCCACACAAATGTAATAATTTCACACTAACATTATTCATTACTACAATACTTAAAAAAACAACTACTAATGACCTCAGTTCCGGATCATGTATTTATAGCACACAATAAGCAATCAAATTTTTAATAGTCACAATTAAACAGTTGTTTCTCCTCGAGCACACAGGCCGCTACTCTTCTTCACCCTTCATGATGGCCTCAAAGGAGAATGGCTTGAACTTATAGCCGTCTCCCTCGTAGAACTTGTTCTGAAACTCCACCCAATGAAGCCTGAGGGCATGAAGAAAGGCAGAAAGACCTTCCATGATCAGTAGGATCCCAATGGTCAAGACTGCATACAAGAAATGAAACAAATCATGGATGTTAGGAGAGAGAGTGAGAAGTAGGTTAAAAAACCAAAACCCCCAAAAACCAAACAGAACCAAAAAACCAAAAACCAAAACAACAAACAAAACAAAAAAACAAACAAACCAAAAACAAAACAACAAAAAAACAAAAACAAAAACAACAGGTAAAGCAATTTAAAGCACATTGGAACTCTCTATTGTACCCTACCACTTCCCTTCTCCTCCAACAGTCCCCACTCAACTTCAATGACCATACCAAACAAAATATTACACACTCACCAGCCCAGAATGCCCACAGAGCAAACATCATGAGAGCTCCCACAGCTGGTCCCATTGACTGAGCTTGCTGCGGAGCCATGCCCAGTATCATAGTCCATAGAACCTCAGACAACTCTGGCAGGCAATAATACACAACACAGTGGTCAATAAAAATAAAATAAACAATGTAATTTAGGAACGAATTGACGAACAAAAGTATTTGCAGTATTAGATCAGAGAGAGGGTGATGAGCTTGTGCAGTACAGCATGAGATATCATGAATTATTTAACATGTCATGAAGCTGAATATAAAGACAATTGTACTGACAACTTGCATAAAATAACGCACTCTATTGTTAGCTTCTCTCTCTCTCTCTTTTTTTTTATTTTTCTAAACCAAAAGAATGTTTCTTGAGTTTCCAATACCTGCATGAGCCAGACTGAGTGCCCAGAGTCGCAGATAAGAGGCCGTGTTGGAGATTGTACCCAAGCAGTACTCGATGGTATGAATGGATTGATGGACAAATGTCTCTCCAAACTCAAACTGCAGAACATAAAAACATTAATGCTACACACCACCCACACCGATACACCAACTAAACAAATTAACTTAATCCTGTTCTAGACTATGGCAGCATATGCACATCCAAACCTCTTCATGATGATCCTGACCCTTGCCTTCAGCGACTGCACCAGTCCCTCCTGCCTCCATCTTCTTCTCGTCGTGATGGATGATCTCATCATCTGAAGCATTTGAGTCACTATCAGCCACTCTGTAAGAGTCTCCTACCGTGCGATATCCCTGGATAGAGAAGAGATAAAGAAGGAGATCCAATAATAATAACTGAATCAATCAACTTGGGATACTGGGACTACCCCTTACCTGAACCCCCTCGCCCCAACCACTTTGCCCAATGATGCTTCCTTAATCTCATGTTAAGACGAATTAAATACGTATGACTTGTGAGACAATTTAGATCTTTAGGATAGTTGCAGCATGTGTATACATCTAAAACTATATAGCCCCACCCTCTAACACTGACTTCCCCACTCCGTATGAACTGACTGACTTACAGCTGGCTTTCTCTTGTTCTTGTAGAGTAAATAGAAAGGTTTTATGCAGAGCATCCAAGGGATGCAAAGGACAGCAACTACCACAAGAATGGCGTGAAGGTAACGCTAAACAAACAACAACAATCAATAAGTTAGTGAGTATACCAATCATATGTAACACAGTGTGAACAAAAACAAAACAAAACAAAAAAAACTGGTTAGTATGTCAAATGTAGTTTATATACATGTATGTATAAAATAGGTACCCATTAGTTGGTCATACGTAAAACTATACAGAGCACATCCAATCCACTTACCTGCCCAGCAGCAGCACCGGTGGAGGGGCCGAATATAGAATACTCATTCAGTAACGGATCACCAGTTACATTGACTTTAGGAGAGGAACCAAATCCCAGGAACATGTTAATTAGAGTGATCAGCAAATTAGGAGCCTGCACATGTGTTACATGAATTAACAAAATGAGATACGTATCTTTGTATTGATAATATTGAGCCAACAGAAGAGTGAAAGAAAACACAAAGGGAAGGAGAAGGTGGCAATTACAAAGGTCAATATCTCTTGAATGCAAAAATATATATAAGTATTGTGGGAAAGGTGACGGTTTCTGAAATTCCATGTTCTCTGTCCATTATTTAAGTTATAGAATAAAACAGCATGTAAACACCCAATGTAAATTACAATAGTCCTCCAATAATCCTGTGCTTACATAGTTAGGATTGGTGTAGAAGTTGCACCACTTGTAGAAGATCATAAACACTAGCCACCCAAAGATGCACATGAGAAAGAGGATCTGTGGAATGAACTCCAACACTATGTTGATGTACCGCTTGAAATGGCTGCAGAGAGACAAACAGACAATAAAGAACACACTAAGAAATAGTATAAGTTATAAATGCATGGCCAGATTTTCCCTAAAAGGGTCAAAGACAGATATATTGCTATTAGTTTAACAGGGCTTCCTCCCTTCACTTTCCTTTCGGCTTACATGTGGTTGAAGATGCTGAGGATGACTCCAAACAACATCTGCCCAATACCTAAGACAATGGCCATCTTCATCTTGTACGAGTTCTGGTAGAGCAACTTGTTAGTAGCTACGTTCCACAGCTACGTACGAACAATACACATGACGTATGAAACATCCCATATAAAAAGTAGAGTTGACAACACATACATCTTTTGTTTACTTTTGTATATGAACTCATATAAAACGAACAACAACAATTATACCAGGTCAGTATTATACATCAGGATGCTTGCAAGAGAGGTGATGAGAAGGTTTCAGCCATTGCTGAACACGTTTGGCTGCAATTATGTGCACATAATAAACAGTAAGCATACCCTCCAGTTATCTTGCTGTTTATAATATCATCACAGAGAGTTCAACCTCAGTTGACCCCTGAAGAGGACGTCAGCAAGAAGGTGAAACGTTGGGTTAAGTTTAATTAACAAAACATTGGCTGTTAAAATGAGAAAATTTGCTATTAGTATCAGTATTATTATGTACTCGGGGGGAAAAGGATTTCACTGATGCTAACCTTCACACTACAGGGTTCAATTCTATTCACATGTATACTGTTCATATTATATTAAACGTAATATACACCGACACTCACAGGGTCCAGTCCAAATGGGTAAGGGGTCTTATTCTTGAAAGCTTCCCTAGGGAAAATAGTATCAGGAGAGGAGGAACCACCCATGATGACACAACTCGATCCGTCACCAGGACAACAGTCACCAATGGAACTAGATAAACAATGCAGCACAAAAGGTAATATAAACCATGAAATTATCTTGAATAAAAAGAATTTTTCAGTCAATACAATTTCAGCTAAGTTGAAATATCATATTATGTAACGGCTCCGAATATCTAAGGAATTCTTACTTTGTTTTAATGTCAAGTGAGTCCTGGGTGAAGCTGGCATCCCAGCTAGACCCAAATATATTGAGGGACTTGGAGAAGACATCATTGTAGATGAGGCCAGTGTAGATGGAGAATAAACCCATGAGCAGGACAATGTAGCGACCATCAAACATAGTCATGAACATCTGTAGAATAAAAAAAATAAAAAAATAAAATAAAAAATGCAAGCAGTAGCAGATTACAGATACTTTAATGAAAAAAGATACGTATATACATACAGTAAAGAGACTGATCTTAGAGCTGTCATTAACTATGATCATAGTCATCTGCAGTTTCTTCTAAGACACTAATTAATATAAATATCGACACTTTCAATAGCACAGCAGAAATCCAGCTTTCAACAACCTTATGGAGAAACCGAAACCAAACAATATAATTCCTCCACCTCTCTCTCTCATTCTACATCAGCCAGTGACTCCACCACCACTATGTATCTCACCTCTCCTCCAGCCGTGCTATTGGCAAGTTTCTTCTCGAACAGAATGAGAGCCAGAGCAAAGGAGGCCATGAGGAGACCATGGCCCGCGTCTCCAAACATAACAGCAAACAGAAACGGGAAGGTGATGATGGTGTAGGGTGCTGGACATACACAAAGAAAGAGAGAGAGGGAGAAAAAAAAAAGAAAAAGAAAAAGATAACTGATGATGGCCATTGCAAAATGGTTAAAATGTACTAAATTTAAGCATGACTGGTGAAAACTACAATTAGATTATTAAAAACTATAAAACAATGTCATGGCATGAGAAAGATAAACAGATCTTTGCCAATTTCATTTTAAATGTGACCATTTTGATCCAGTCCTCTTTTTTGTTAAGTCTTCATTGATCACACCAACTTTCCAAGGCATCGATAGGTAAGCCACACCCACTCACCTGGATTCACTTCCTCATAAGTGGCCACACCATAAGCATCCACAATAGCCTGGAAGCCACGAGTGAACTTATTGACCTTGTTATAGGTGGGTGGCTTCTCATTGGTCTTCATTCGATTCAGAATGGAAGGTACAGTGGACCCACTTCTTTCCTATTGCATTACGTATATGATTTAATAAAAAATAAATAAATAACCATTTTCATCCTCTTTTCTGATATTTCTCTCCATATGTGACCGTGCCTGGGAAAAGGGTCCTTGTCGCGCACAAAAAAAAAGAAGAGTTATTAGTACCATTGGAAACCCCGATCTAAGAGCTTTAAAATGAGCTCTAAAGCGTGCTTTAATACATTCTAGAAGCAGAACTATGAGCGTTTTCATTCCGCTATTTTACAATACTTTTTTTGCCAAACATTCGAGAAACAACGCGTTGAAGTTTAACTTCCGGTATTAATAAAAACTCCGGTTATGCTTACCGTGTTACGAAAGGGTGGGGTTCTTTTCCC
>WLWI01001856.1_pt1 | contig 18222 bp, 4 predicted proteins | sample 6701501 | NCBI WGS metagenome assembly WLWI01 (sample SAMN12718690, study PRJNA515312) | sponge metagenome | isolation source: marine sponge | host: Mycale hentscheli | place: New Zealand: South Island, Marlborough, Capsize Point | collected 2014-11-01
TAAGATAGCTAACGCTATACTTTGCTCGTTGTTTATGTTCTGGCTATAAAATAGTTATAAACCAAAATCATTAGGTTTGTATTTCGATTTATAAATCCTCGCCACTCGGGCTGCGCCCTCGTGTCTCAGAGTTTATAAATCGCATACAAACCTCAATTTTGGTTTATAACTATAACATATAGTATGATAGACGCTGTTTACATTTTTCTCTTTAGATGTCAGATTATCCACCAGATGGCAACATTGTTTGTTTGCTTTGCTTCCAAGTCAAAATTCTAGTCTGCCCACATTGTCATCACAATTCATTTTATTTAACTCAGTGTCGACAGTTATAATTTCGGGCTTAAGCATAAAATATGTCTACAATTTAACTATTATATCTAACAACTCGTTAGGAATAGCATTGTCTGAATCTCAGCAATTTTGTGAGTTAATTATAGTTGCTTGACCTCACATTTCATTCTGAATAATTATTCTGCATTAGGTGCAAATGATATTGAAGGAGTTAATAATTGTTCTACAATGAGGACTGGAATATATAACATATCATGTGACTATATCATCATAGGATGTAATTATAGTGGATGTTCCTGTGAATTATCATCAACTAACAGTAATATCAATGGATTTATAATAGGAAAGAATTATGAGATAGTGAGTATTGATGTAAACACACAATATAACATCACTGTCACTGATATCAATGGAGATGATGTGATTTCAACTAACTAGCTTTAATATTATTACACACAGAAAAATACGTTAAATTTCTGATTCTGTATTATGTCAGAAAATATGTCAAAATACATTATACTTAAATAACCAGAAGTGTAATCACTTTAATTAGGTTTTTAAATAACAATAAGCTGATATTCAATCATCTAATATATATAATTAATATAAATGAAGTGAAAAATAATTTTCTTGCAGAAAAAAAATTAGTGATTGTTTTCACATTATAGGTTTCTCTTCAGTATGACAACAATGTATCATATGGTGTAGTTAATGTCATATCTACTCCACCAATTGATGACTTCACCTGTGAGACTAATCATTATTATGACATTATAGAGAAAATAGATCATTCCACTGTATCACAGTCTAGTCCTAGCTACTCCACTTTATGAAAGTGTGCAATAAAATTATATGGGAGATCTTTATAAGAATATTTCACTGACTTTGTTTTTGATAATATGTCATAATAAATATTTTGTGTTTTTACAGTTTGTTTATAGTATGGGAACCAAAATCGCTAATTATTGTTAGTTTAGCTAATACAAATTTGTTAGTTTACAACTAAGCTTTAATATGTATAACATTTAATTTTTTGTAGCTTATGATTGAGGCAAAGGATGTGATTGCTTGTTTAACAAACGTACAACAAATCCTTTAATTAGTGAAGATTATTGAAAAAAATTCAAATATTTGTATATTCATTCATAATGATTATTCTCCAGTAATTTGCTCCAGAGACTCATCAAGTTGTTTATATACTTTAGAAATAAAACATACTATAATACTATGAATGAACACATTACTAAGAAACAGTGTAGCTGTGCAAATAGTATTATACTACTAGTTTAAATTGAATAATATTTTTCCCCTAAAAAATAGATGTTGCATGCTGTGCAATCTATGCCCACAGTCCATACAATCCAATTTAAAGAGATTTTTGGCTAGATCGTAACTTATAGTTTCTCATTCAAAAAATTCTCCAAAAATGTTCATCATTAATGTTATTTGACTTTTATAATCATTTTGAGTTGTCTACGTTGATGCTGCAAATGCATAAACTAAGTAACAATACTGTATTATAAAGATAATAATATCACTGCTTAAATTGTGGATTGTCAAATAAATTGTCGGGTTCTTTTTCAGGATTTATGCTATAAAAAACAAACTAATTAACATCTGCAGGGAGTTGTAGAAGTAAAAGCAAAGAGTAATGGAGGGAACTGATAAGCTAGGTGAGCAATATTTGAGCAGTGTGTTAAAATTCGTCAACTACTTTCCAATTATTGTCTGTTCAAGTATGTTTGACAATTAATTTTAAGGCTTACAAAGAATATAAGAAAATAGTTGTAGAAGTCAATATCAGTCGCATACACAGTGATGTGTTCTAGTTTTTTCTTGGACTCAAGAATGTGTAGGTTAAAAGTGAACAGCATAAACACATTTCACCCCAAGATATTACTTTGATGGGGAAATATTATACAGAATTCACTATATAAGAAAATGTATGATTCTGTCAAGAGAAGATAAATTTGTCACATACTTCAATGTATGGCATGTGAACTTGCATGCTCAACTATATTGCATATATAGAGTTGTTACACTCTAATTATCACCATAATAATAAATAGTGTGGTCTGTAAGTGTAAGAATACTTCAGTGTGTATTTTTTTTTAACTGACCAATCATTGTTTGAATACAAACAAAACTATAAATATGATGTGAAAACAACTTACAAAATATTTTAGAAATGGGAGACTAAATTGTTTTGCTTTTTTTAAATAAACTAACTTGAATGAAAATGCTAACAGATTTCAAATACCATTTGATGTTTTATTTCTGTTTTAACACTCTTCTGAACTTATACAGGGTTATGTGTCTGGCTTTGATGTGAAGTTCTTTATAAAACTAAGTTGAATAAGGAAGTGAATACATTTAGTATGCATAGGATATGAAACTAATTGATATGTCTTAAGACCAATAAAATATACTTACTGGTTTATGGTAGGGAACTGAATCCTGTTTTACCTGCAAATCCAAGTCTCACATATTGAGATTTGTTGTTGCTGCATGCGTACATGTATATTTCACTGATAGCTTTGGTGTGGGATTGTAGGTTCATTTCGCTTGTACTACACAAGATTGTTCTAATCTGTTGTGTAGTTGAAGAGTTTACTAATCCTGCTAGCTACCTGCATGTATAGCATTGGAAGGCCAATCATACAACTTATAAAAATATGAAACGAATTGTCCATGAATAACTATGATAATGAATTATTATTTAAGATGAAAAATGAATTTATTGACCTCAAAGTATTTATAACATAATATTAGCCATAGCTACTTGTTGTAGAATAATACACCGATACCAATTTAAAAACTATCTATCACTAATCATGATTTCGTATTATAAAAATGTATACTGATCCATTTATCATGAGGAGTAAACACCACACTTGAGTAAAATTTTGGGAAGCTATAATGTTTAAAAAACTTGTAAAATTAACGTAACAATGCACTGATAGTTTGTGTTATCAGTTAAATTATCATATTCTATTTGATTGTGTATTATAAATTTGCAATAATACTTATATATACTTTGTAACAACTTATTCTTATTTTCTCACTGTTTAAAGCATTTGTTATATTTCTCAGTGTTATCAGATATTAGATAGTTAATAAAATGAATTGTCACACTTTGCTATTACACTATAGACCCATACTTTCATTTTCAATTATAAAATTAAAGCATTTTGTATAATAATCACGTAATATTATAAAATAGACTTATTACATACTCAAGTTAAACCTATATTTAGTTATTCAACATTTTGTAAAATTGTGCTTTAATTCTTATGATTTCAATTCCAAAATGAAGTCAAAAAATGTATACAATATATATATATATATATATATATATATAGTACTTATTTCATGAGCCAGAGTGTGATATGGCGAAATATTTCATGTGCAGGCTAACTTATTTTCACTAAGTTATTTTCAAGAGCCAGAGAAGTGAAAATAAAGACTGAGAGTGAAATATCTAGCCAAATCTGACAAGTGTAATATTGCTTATTCCATGCTAGAGATCTTCACTACCACAGTTTCTTAGTATAAAGTTGGCTTACAACTCTCTAGGGGCTTCCCACACCCCCAGCTGATATTTTAGCAGCTGTTCTAACCTTTTTTGGGTAGGCTTCACTAGAGGAAGGTAGCTGAAAAACCTTCAAAACTGGTAAGCCAGACAGGTTGCTTTAACTGCTAGGGTAATGAGTTTGTGCATTACAACATTGAGATAACACTATGTGATAATGTGAGACACTGGGTCATACCTATAAATAACATTGCAAGGATATCTAGCTTGGAATACATAATAATATAGATATATATTATATATATATATTATATATATTATATATATATATATATATATATATATTCCACCCTAGATATCTTCACAATGATATTTTTAGGTATATGACCCGTGAAATAACTCACGATATTTCACGCTGTTATTTCACGCTGAAGTGCGCAAGCTCATTACCCTTGTAGTTATAGCAACCGGCCAAACTTTTCAATTTTCTCTGGTTTTTATAGATACCTTCCTCTGGTATACCCTGCTCAAAGGGTTAGAGCAGCTGCTAAAATATCAGCTGGGGGGGTGTGGGTAGCCCCTACAACCAACTTTACGCTGTGAGTTACCCTACCTCTTACTAACTACGGTAGTGAAGATATCTAGTGTGGAATAAACCACTTATTACACTTGTCAGAGTGTTATGGCGAGATATTTCACTCTTAGGCTTTATTTTCACTCGCCTTTGGCTCATGAAAATTAATTAGCCTGCTCGTGAAATATCTCGCCATATCACACTCTGACTCATGTAATAAGTATTATATATATATATTATAATATAATGTATGTATGTAACAAAAACAAAACTTTGGTTCGACTTTAATCATTTTCAGCAAGACAAAGTCTTGTCAATATTTGGTCATAAATAATGGTAGTGTATAAAATATAGATCTAATAAAACAGGAAATATCCAATATTTCTAGGTATAACTGGAACATATTTAAATGGAACTGTGTCCACCATTGTTTATATCAGTTAATTTATCAGAGAGTTCTATGCCAGAGTCAAACTATCGATACAGATGGTAGATTTACACCTATTGAGAACACAACTGGGGTGAAGTAAGGCTAGGCCTGCCAAATTATTCTTAGGATTTTTTTATGATAGACATGAATCAGCAGGTGACAACAGTCATCATTCTTGTATACTCCAGTGTATTGTATTCCATATAAAAAACTAATAATAGTCGTGTTCTTATAATGTACGTTAGTGCAGTGTACAAAATTATTTGCATGGTGCTACCGCTTAATGGCAGTCCATTTTCTTCGGACGTGATTAGTTTAGTACCAATCCAATTATGTCATTATGTTGGCAATAGTTAAAGTCACGGCTATAAAACTTAAGAACTCAATATTTGGATGGCTGAGTACAAACACATTAGTACTGATGCAAGTTACTGAAATAATTTTAAATTATATGGAAAACTGAAGTGGTCCTCAAGCTATATAATAATATGCAATTATCAAATTTAATTTGAAATTTATCTCAATTTTATGGATAATTCTCTCTTATTAGATTAGGAAATCTATGTGTGATTTAGAAGAACATTACATTTATGACTTGAAACAAAATAAAGTCAGATACTATTCTAAGGTGTTTGCTAGAATATGTGTCTTATGAGATATTATGACTTCAGATTCCTACCATAAAAAGCACACAATCATAAACCAAATTATCAAAGTCAAAAAATAAAATACATGGAGAGTGAGGCTTCATGAAAATAATTATAATTTGCACTGGAATAGTGTTAATGCTTCATTTTCTATCAATAACGTCGTGTTAATTATAACTATTAGTAAACTAAAATATCCTCATAAATCTCATCAATACACAAATTGATAGAAACCACAATACACAGTCAGTACAAAGTGTTGTAAGGAGTAGTTTATGTGAAATGTGAGATTAGTTAACAATTGAAGAAGTGATGTATTTTATAGATGATTTAGTTATTCAAAATGACAAATGCGTCTCTGCACTGTTGAATTAGCTTGAATCCAATATAGCCCACTCTTGCTAAGTGGATTGTTTAGACGTATTTCACCACAAGTCTCAGCTGGAATCTGTTTTACCAGTCCCAATGTAGGAACGCCATAATTGGAGGACAGAATTTTGTAAATATCAGCTGTCAAATTCTCTTTTTCATCAATGGATGGACAGGTGCTAGTCGTCCTGACTTCAACCAGCGTACCTAAAAATTGATGATCAAAAATGCAATAAGCACAACAAATAAAATTTTCCTTTTAGGTTAATTTCAATATTAACTCAGTTACAAGGGACATAGTCGCAAAATTAGAACAATAACGAGAATTATGCAAGACACACTCTCAATAGTCAAATGAGATTAGAAGTTAATTCTAATTTTTTTTTTAATTTGTCACTTATTTCTTATAAGCATTTTTTATCATTAATTATTAGTATTATTAAAAGTACATAAGTGAAACACATTTGATATACACAAAAAAATATTTTAAAGCATGGTAATGATATAATATAATTATACTATACTCTTAACATTTCTAAAAAAATGAATTCTTCAAATAGCTTATCGCTAATTAAGTTACCATAACATGAAGAAACTACGAAAAGTAAAACCATTAAGAACTCTTAATTGCGGAAATTTCAGTCCTTGTTCAACTACTTCTGTACATCATAAGACATATTCACAATAATATATTACGAATTTAATACTTATTATCAGAATAATGCATAAAATAAGACATCATTCTAAATATAATTAAAATGTGATTTTAGTCTATAATGTTAAACATAATTAATTGCATGGAGGAAAAGCTGGAATATAAGAACAAAATTATTCTTTTATTATAAGAAGCACTCTCACTATTTTATAGTTAATGTTTTATCCTACTTCTCAAAGAAACAATAGTATTGCCCTCTCTATCTCAATTTGTCTATTTATTTCCATATTGTAGTTTTAAAAAAGTCCATGATAAGTGAAATGCATCTAATGTCAGCAAGGTGCTAAAACAATTGAAATGACATAAAATACTGTAAGAAAACTATAAAATAATTATGAAAACTAAAGTAAAGCTATCTCACAATTCAGCTTATATTCAATAGCTACTATAATGAATCCAATGAGCCCTCTAACCTCCTGTTTCTGCTGATGATGGTGTGGGAGTACCTATTATCAAACACATTAACAAAAATATCTCATATAATTCTAAACATGATAGGATAATGTATCCTTAGATTATAGTACTTCCAGCTTAAAATAGGGCTCTGGGGAATTGTATACAGAAATACTAAATAATAACTCTGATTATTGAAGTATGTATGATGGTTGCTACTCAACAGATACATGAAGTGGGAGTTTAAGTGAGTATTAAAGCCAGAAAAAGTGAAATATATGGCGAGACACATGGAATGCTTAATAAAAAGTGCTAAAAGCCAGACAGAAAATTTGTGCTTAACAGAAAGCAGTGATTAACAACAAAGGGCTTTTAACACATGTTTATGGTATTTCGTCTTTTAGAATTTTAGTACCGGAATTATATTAAATATTAATGTATTTATAAGAACTATTATATGAGGTACAAAAATCTCAAATGTGTGGAGAATACACGATTATGCAAGTCACCTATGTAGTAGACAAAATTAGTGCCTCATTCCCCTTGAATAATACTAATGATTATATGGTGGAAAGATAATTTAAATGAATAAATTTGTAATAAAATTTTCATGATAAAAAGTTAAATTCAAAATATTTCTAGTAGAAGTGAAATAAATCTGATGTATGCCAAGTGCCAATGTGATAGAAATACTGTAGTATGTAATTATTATCAATGTTTTTAATCATTTCTTTTATGTATTAAAATAAACTATGAAATGGAATGTAATTAAGAATTCTTTATACTGACTACACCATTATTCAGTTATTATAAGCACACCACTAGTATACTAATGTATGGGTACATTCATCACATGTATAATTCCAGCACAGTAGAAAAAATGGGAAAAACAACGGGAGATTGTTAGACTGGTTTAGCAAGATCACTTCCATACCTATATAAGTCTTAATAATAGGACAAACTAATTGACATAATGTTAACTTACGGTCGGCATCAATAATTGTCACAGTTATGCCTTCAAAGGAAAAGAGATCTAAATTAAAACTATTTGATAAAGTCAAATTGTATGTTTCATTATTCTCTTGAGCTACTCCATCAATGACATGTTGGATTGACAGCATTTGAAAACTTATACCAGAGAATATGACAAGAACTCTTCCATTGTTAGCACCACTCACATTGAAGTCGCTACCCATTACTATATTATACAAACACACACATTCACAAAAAAACTTTCAATAATTCATTAGGATTTTCTCATACTAGATTGGGAAACTGTAAATCTATCTTTTAGTATAATTTTTTACAAAATTCCCAATAAGCTTATAATATTGGGCCACCTTAATCTTCTATGGCTGGCAATTTCACTCCTTCAGGTTCTTCTCTCTAGGTGGGTACCTGTGAATAGAACAGCGCTAGGAAATAACTATTTAGAACTGCAAGACGACCTTCACTAAACTCTAGCAAAAAGTTATTGCATTAATAATGCGCAACCGAGTAGCCGCCACTTTTCACGTGAACGTTGATTTACTCGTGTCCCTGTTTTTTACCAAGTGCATTCCTCGTTTAAGCGCTTGCAGTCGTACCATTGCATCTTGGACGTACTATAGTTATTATTAATTATTATTCATTATTATTATTTTTTGTTATTATTTATTATTTATATTTTAATATTATTATTCATTACACTTATTCTCGTTTCTTCACAGGCTTTTTTTAACAATATAGAATTAGAGTATTACTATTATTATAATAATAATAATAATAATAATAATAATAATAATAAAATATCAATCTGTCATTATTATTTCATTTTAGCTACAATACTATACCTCAGCAATTCCTAAATGTATTCAATATACATCCAATGAGAAATAATACTTACTTGCTGTTATAGGAATTATATCAATATTTAGTATGGCAAAACCACGTGGAGGTATTCCAGACACTATTCCTACAGGTATTTGGTATGAATTATGCCATTCAATTCCAGTATAGCTTGACTGAAAGAACCCAATTACTATAGTACATAAAATAAAATAATTACTATACACATGCACACATTTATTCCCACTATTTAACTGCAAGAAAACATACATGCATGGGATTTCAAGGTAGATGAGACTATATTTCAGAAAACATATAGAACCATAGAATATTTTGGTTTATTACTATTAGTGACAGACTTAGAGATAAGGTAAAACTTCAATTATTACAAAGTTTTGTAGTTAGGCAAAAATGTGAATTTGTAATTATTATAGGAAACAATGTGTGTTTGGTCAAATTGTTGAATTTTCCTCACAATGTAGTCTATCTCTGTTCGAAGACATCTTGGGTGAATGTTGATGAGTGGTTCTACTACCCAATGATACTTAACTTAGCAAATGATTTGAGAAATATTTTCTTCAATTAATAATTAATTAAATTAAGTGCCATTCAAAGTATAGGGTTTTGGAGAACAAATAGTTTGAAAAATGCTTATAAGAATGATTTGATTGTAGCTCTACCTAGCTAACTGTATAGTTCTGCAGTTTCATTGAAAACAAGAAATGTAACTCCCGTAAGTTTTTTAGTTCTAACTGCACCTGCAAAAGAATTCAAAGTGGTTAACAATTCAATTTCTAGGATGATGTGGGCAATGATCGATAAACCTGAGGATTCTGTTCAGTGCAATTTGGGACGGGGTCGAACACAGAGCTAACGCAAAAATACGCGAGGGTCAAAGTACCAAATGACATACATACGTACACACATATATAAACAAACAAATATCCCCGATTTTCAATTGTGTTATCCTTATAAGTGTCTCGCTCACCTCGCTCGCTCACCAATACATACATACATACATACATACATACATACATACATACATACATGCATGCATACATACATACATACACACATACATACATACATACACATACATGCTTGTATACATACATAAATACATACATAAATACATACATACATACATACATACATACATCTTACACATCCATACATACAAAGAGCATCTGATGTAGTCCTTGTACTGTAGTCCAGGCTAGAGCACCAATAACCTTGGTTTTAGGTTAAAAAGTAAGTTTGATCAACATTAAATTTCTAGACCCAGTTTTTGGGCTGAATTCAGATCTGATGAGTGCCAGTGAAGAAACATTGAGCATTTTTGTTTTAAATTGAAAAAAAAAGAAAAGAAAAGAAAGGTTATCTCAAATATTATTTGAATTGCTGCCTTTAGTCTTCCAAATGCTATGAAATCAAAATAAATTGTATACAACGAAAGTGTTTTTTTTCAGATTTGCTTTTCCAAGTGGTCCTGGAATAAACTTTTGTTTGCCCAAGTTGTAACTTTAGAAACCTACAAGAAATAGTAAAAATGTAATTGTTCGCCATGAGTATAGTTGGCTCCAATAAGTTTTTCTTACAGGTTATATATCCATCCATTGAAATTAGTCTTATAACTGCTTATACAATAAACAAGTTTGGCATAATGTATAAATTGATCATAAGAACATAAGTTCACTCATATACCATGTGCTATGGCAGCTACAGCCAATTGTTAATGTGAGTGTGTGCATGTTACTGGCCTATTGTAGAGTTGAAATTAGTCTTATAACTGCTTATACAATAAACAAGTTTGGCATAATGTATAAATTGATCATAGTCAATCTATAATTTGATTTCCTATATCACAAAATTCGTTTCCTAATCAATACATCATCATGACAGTTTTTTTTTGTCCTGGTCATGTTTAATGAAAACAGAAAATATGTCTGTGTAAGCTGCTAAGATAATTTCTAGCCTGCCCTATTTTTGGCAGTATGGTTTGTGTAATGCCTGCTAGAATTTGTGCACAATATATTATTCTCAAAAATGGCTATAGCCCCAATATCACATTTTTTAAATGAGCATGATTTTGTAAAAGTATGTGCAATGAAGTAAAAAGAAATGATAGAAATCCTAATATACACTTATTTTATAATATTATTATATATTTTAATCTGGATACTTTAGCATATAAAACTACATATTAAGTGATAGCTGTTTTTAATAATGAAATAATTGTCATGTGCTGTGTCAATTACTGAAACAACATGTTTATCAGTATTGTAGGGATGATTAGGGGAAGGACAGCTTCTTCTGCTGCCACCAGAGAGAAGCACTTTCTTACAGGTTAAGGCTGACTCAGGCTATCTGTAGAATCTTTGATAAACTCCTAGATACAGGCAACCTGGGGTCTTCCCATAAATAGTCCATGAGCCAGATGAAAAGTGCGTATCAATTGGGGTAGTAATTCTTACCTTGATTTTCAGTTACACTGGTGTTTTTAGCCTGTGATGGACTTGTCACAAAGGTAGCTTATTAGGACAATAGATACAATCTTGCAAAAACGAAATTTTCATACTTCACATTTTTGTGAATGAAAGATGGTAGGTTTCTATTATTACAGATTTATTGTTAGACAGTGGAGTTTTTTAGTTAATTTTCAATGAAAAATTAATGAGAAAATAGAAATGCCCCATTAATTAAATATTTTAACACAAGAAAATAGTACATTGTGTCAGCATTCTATTTGCACCCTTAATTTAACTTGGTTATGCATATTTTAGAAGGGCTAAATTTATTTTTTACAAAATATTTATTTAGATTAAAGTGGATTTAGTGTCAGAATTAGTCATTACTATCTTGTTCTTCTTGCACTACTTCCTCTGGTTGTTTGAGCAATTTTGTACCTTGTATACAATTAATTAGACCCAAAGCTGCACATGGAGTAGCTTCACCAGTCACCCTCCTCAGAATGTCAGTGAATTTTCTAACTCCACCAGTAATGTTCGTCTGAGATTCTTTTTATGGAAACTTATACCAGAGGAAAACATTGACATAAGTTTAGACATGATATCTGACATAGATATAATCCTAGAATTGGAAAATCATTCCATACTATTCAAATAAGGAAACGAGTGAATAATTTTCGCGTTTTATGTTCATTGTTTTCTTTAGACAGATTTTTTTGTATTTCTTGGGTCTGCTGTAATCACAATAGTAATTAGTATAAAAATGACCTTATTCTGCAGCAATGTCTCGTAAAGTTGCAGCTCAGTCATTCACTATTGCATAATATTGAAATCTCTCAAACTTTAATGTCTGCTCTCAAAAATCAGTAGCAGGAATAAGAGTCTCCCTTATCCTTTTTCCTTCCTAAATATACTTAGACACCTTCAAACAAACATGCAATTTTACATATACTTTTTGATTGCTTGAAGTAAAACTCATCTATCTGACCGTCTAAGTGAAGTTAAAGGAACAGTCTCCACAAAACTAGATCAATTTTGACCGCCATTTAATGAGTGAACTTCGATCTACATCTCTTATAATAATAAAGTGGAACACTTGCTTTCTCCAGCTATATATAGCTGCAGAATTGGCTCCAAATTTCACAAATTGTGTGCTGCATTTGCCATGAATCAATTTGTGTGACTTAACTCCAAAAAGGGTGTCATGTTTGCAATAATACAAGTACCTTAATATTCAACCTACAGTTTTCTGGTTGTACCTTGAAACAGAACAATGCTTTACTATACTGCAATGGCTACTTGTTTTCACTTCTTTGTTGTTGTTTTAATATTGTAGCTGATTTAAGCAATTAAATTGCAATTCTTTGGGGAGGTTGGTGGGGGGGGGGGAGAATTTCACTTGGGATGGGATCTAAACATTTTGTTAGATTTTACCCATTACTTCTGTCAAGACTAATACACAAAAGCTGAAGTTCTGGTACTTATCGTATGAAGACTAAAGTGTGTAAGTCAGTCTGTTTATATCACTCCTGGGTTCAAAATCTGGATGGGTAATGTAAGCATATGATAATTGTAAAGATGAAGAGTTTGTCTCTGGAAAGTGCACTGCATACCATAGTCTACAAAAAGAGTAAAAAATATACCATGACACAATAGAGTCTGGTAGCAAGGTTTAGCACTTAATCTCCTGCCATAGTGTACACTGTAACAGCAATCTTTACGTTTCATAAAAATTAATTTCATTACTTAATTACTTACAAATTGAAATTAAAGTGTGATGTTAATTTTAAAATGAAAATAATACAGAATTTTTAAACTGTGTGGTGTTAAAGTGTATTAAATTACAAAGGTATAATATTTTCATTAAAAATGCATCAAAAGTTAATTAAGGACCTTTATCTCTTTAAATATTCCTCATGATATTCAGAAAAATAGGCCTATCATCAGTTAATAAAACTGAAGTTTGATGAGCTTTTATCACAGATTGATAAAATATCAGTAGGAATGTTCATTGCATTTATCACTGGAACGTGGTAACCATTTTGAAAAAAATGCATCTAAAGTTCTAATAAGCTACCTATGTGACAGGTCCATCACACATTTTCAGAAACTACAAACACCAGTGTAACTGAAAATCAAGGTAAGAATTACTCCCCCAATTGATACTCATAATCAAAATTTTGGTGATCGGCTCATAGACTAAAAGTGTCTCAATAGATTAGATAGAAACAACACAACACTTGCTGTTAACTGGACTAACTCATATCTGAGCTGAGCATGGCAGGCCACAGTATATAAAACCCAGTAACACATGACTCACATGACACTAACCAAAAAAGATACTATGACATGACCATCATAGGTTATTTGTCACTTTGTTCTCTGAGTAGGCATTCACTGACTTCACTGAATTTTCTCATGGGTGGGCGTTCCCACATCCCCCTCTGCTCTGTTGTGACTCCGGTCACAACAGAGCAGAGAGGGATGTGGGAACGCCCACCAGAGCAACTAAACCCATCAGTAATAACATTGTCAACACTAGTGTGATGATGATGTTGAAGTCATATTCATCACTTTGAGCGCAAATCCTTGCAGATGGCAGTTCAACACCAAGGATATCATAAGAGAAGTGAGAAAAGGGTGATCTTTCACAACTTGAAAAGGTCTACAGTAAAGATACGGAAGAAATGCCTCATAACAATTGCTAAATCCTCATACTCAGTGGCAGAATATCGAATTGCTGCACCATGCAACTGCTCTGAAGATGACAACCAGAACTTCTGCATTATTTCTACTGACACTTAGAACACATCCCACACCTTTGCAACTAGCATCATTACGTGACACAAATGAATCTGATGTGTTGTACATTCAAAATACAACGATTGCATAAAGAATTATATCACTTACTAAACACAGATACCATCTCTGAGGATCAATGAACTTTACAGGGTGCCTTGGCAGAGGTAGAAGGTGTCAGTAATGAGGAATAGTTAGCAAAGTTAGGAATAAAACTTCTTAAATATCCTATAGGGCCCAGAAAATCTTACCCTTCCTCAGCTACTCATGGAATCCAAAAAAAAATTAATATCATCAATATAAACCACAGAAAAATCAACACAATTCTTCAACACTTCTCAAAAATTGCTAGAGCATTTTTCAAGCCAAATGGGAGAGTTTTAAATAGAAAATTATCAAGTAGAACCTGATAGTACCCTTTCATCAGATTCAACTTTAACAGCACTTTGGATTTGCCAATCTTATCTTATGGAGCAGGTCATCTAGATGAGGTATGTGGTACTGAACCTGGGTAGTGACTTTATTCATACCTCGATAATCAACACACAACCTCACAGCATCATCCGGTTAGGGACTGGAACAATTGGAGCATGCCAGGGGGAGTCTGTATCCTCTACCCATCCTTCAGAAACTGTTGAACCACTGCATTAACCTTCTCCTTTATGAAATTTACTTAAGCAACATCAGGCTCACCAGACAAGTCAACATCTTATGAGAGAAACTTTACTCTTGTCTAAACCTGGATCATCAGCTAAAACAGTGGCTAAACTAACACTAGTGACTCTATCGACATACAAATTTGCCAAATTAATGTGAATCTGACACAATGTGGAATAACATGCCAGTTCTGCCAAACACACTAATTAGGACATCTGCTACTGACTTAACAGTAAAAATAGACTTAAATGCAAATTGTTGTCAATAGGTAGTGGCATTTATTTCTACCTTGTGGTAAAGGTACAACAAAATTACAACTTCAAATGGTGCCACTATCCACAATAGTGTGCAATGAAAATACCATTATCCCACTTATAACCATGTTACTACTGGATAACTGTCTACAATGACGTAAGCAAATATACATTGATCTGACTGTGCCACTTAAATAAAAAAAAACTATAATATTGAAGATTTGATAAAGATATCAATGTTCTTTTGAGGTTCATTATAGTTTATTTTTCAATGACTGTTAAAAAAAACACCAGCAGCATATCTGTAAGAGCATTGCTGAGGTAAATATAAACTTACTGATTGGATCATTTTGAAATATGTGGCATATAATGTTGATAATGTCACCAAAATTTATTTTATGGAGTTGATTAACATTAATGAATAGTACAAAGTACGTAACTATTTTTGTTACTCTCATAATTGTAATCAACTATTATTGTAATGGATTTACTGTTGTAGTTTTATAACTGTAGCTTAGTGCTCTTAGTTCTTACTTGTTCACTGTTTTTAGCCCAGAGGTAAGACTGGTTTAGTATTACACATACACAGACATGAATACACAACATTCAGTGTGAATCAATGAACTGAGACAAGTGTTAATTAGTGATGATATAATCGTGAATGGTTAGCAAGGTTACTAATGGCTTGTTGTGACAACGTCTAGGAGACTGTATGATCATGCCACAATAATGATGACCTCTTACCTTTCAAAAGCTGACTTTTAACCATATGCATTGACTATAAATTCCTTATCGTTATTCTCCTTCTGTTTGTTGTTAAGTTGGTATTGCTTAAGCTTGATTATTTTCACAATAACCTACTTAAGTTAAAAAATAAAGATAAATATTATTAGTTATGATTTAATCTCCTCCTAAGAATCTGCATGTAATGTGTTCACTACAATTAGAACATAGCTTGTGTAGTTTGTGTATTGTGACAGTGAATCCCTCCCTTAGGTCTTATGGGAGGGATTCTCTATGTAGTGCCACCACCTTCAACTCAGGGCTTGTATATGTAGAGTCCCTCTAATTTTGTTATTCTGAACTGTTGCTAAGTTCTCAGTTAGTTAGGTTCTGCATGGCAGTGGTTAACTACCACATTAATTAGTGTCCTTCAGGCCATAAGTGCTGCCTGGGACCTGCAATCAATAGCCTTCAGGGAATGTAAACACAGTAGTTCCCTCTGGAGCAGCTACTAACTATAATGTTAATACTCTTGCATGTAGTGTGATACATATTTGTATTAACTCTGCTCCATATATACTTCAGAGGTCAGCTTCACTCATTGTTTATTCCAAACAAGGCAATCCATTTATAATATATATTTGTTGATCTTCTGGAAAGGTTGTGTTTAAATAAATAATAGAGTGTAACTAGAGTATGTGCATGTATACTTTGTGGGTGTGTATGATGTTATGTTTTAGTGTGTGTACAAATATCATGGCGCTGGATGTTTTTAGCAACTTTGTTTTCATAGTATTTGGCCTAATTTTCAGATTCTGAGCAGTAAAAAGAATACAACTGACAAAAGTATGTACAAGAGCTTGTTTATCTATAGTTGTAAACATGTTTGTTTGTTCCCACATTTCTGGAATGAAGATCATGATATTAGTTAATGATATGTACGTATTATGATTGTTGTGATTGAGCTAAGTTACCTCTCCAAGGTATTCAATGTGATTCATTTATCTTTTTATAGTTAAAAAAAAAATACATTCAGTTTAAGTGAAGTACTTTTAAGCTGACATAAATGATTAGTTTATTTAGATTCTTGACCTTGTTGACATGGCTGTAGTAAAAACATTATTTTACGTCGTATTTGTTGATGTAGGACTGATGAAAATTGTGCAACTAAACATACAGCATATAAAACTTGTTTGCTATTTTCGAGTGTTATCAATGATGGGCAAGCTAGACTGTAATTAAATGCTAACTAAAAATGATTTTAGTAAATACTATAATGTATTTATGCCAATTTCCAAATTTAATAGTAATTAAATTCTGACTATTATAATATTTCTTATTCATTTCATGAGATGTGTCTTGAGTGATAGTTCGGCATTAGCTTGTTTTCTAACTTTCTCTACAGCAAATATATTTTTGAATTGAAAACATTAAGATGTCTCAAGTTTTGATTTGTATATAAACAAGTACTCATCTGAGGATACAGATTGACAGTAGTTGCTAGCTGTTTCATTGTCATTGTGGATGACAAACAAAGATACCAAAGCTACAATAAACTCTTGTCAATGCCATCTATTTTGTGATTCCATATTGATAGTATGTATAATCATAGGTGTTTCCTGCTCAATAAATTAACGACAGATTATATTTATTGTCACGGCTCATAATAATGAAAGCACTTCCTCTAGATACATAGCTGTTTAACTGCAGAAATAACTCCTAGCCTGCCCCTTTTCTGTCTTAATGACTGGCACAATTTTATTGAGACCCTCTCGGTAATTCATAATGTCTTAGATTTTCATTGCATTTAATAACAGAAATTAATTATAACTTAATTAAAACAACAACAAAACAATACACGTTATTTAAAAGTTTTCTTTGTGATATTTTTTAGCTAAGTAGTGGTTGTAACACACAATGCTTTGACACAACTGGACATGCACCTACACAGACTTACCTTCGTGGTTAATCTAGTGGACAATGCATTTTCAAGTAAAAACTGTTGTGCACGGCTTATAACCATGACAAAGAGCGCATTGACCTATCACCGTCACAAACTCGAATAGAAATGGAAGTCCCTTAAGTTTTCAAGTTTGAACTGCACCCTCAAAAGAATTCAAAATGGTAAACAATTCAATTTCTAGGGTGATTCGGGTACTGATCGATAAACCAGAGGATTCTGTTTAGTGCAATTTGGGACGGGGTCGACCACATTACTAACACAAAAACGCGAGGGTCAAAGTACAAAATGACAAACGTACGTCCAAACATATATACAAATAAACTAGTGGTGTGCTTGAGCACAAATGGCGAGCGAGCCTGATACTTAGGTAACATAAAATGTTACTATGTTTTAGCTTACTTCATGCAAACACTATAATACCAGTTATGACATTTGATTTCAGCAAACAAATACAAAATCACTCTCTTACCTGATTAATGGTAACTTTGTAGTATCAAACATCTGCCATTCTGATAATCTCAATCACCAGTAACTCTTGAACAAGCTTTCAGCTACGATAAAAAATAAACCAGTGTTA